>Ga0126335_1001499_pt1 | contig 13120 bp, 8 predicted proteins | sample OlaspJWI45metaG_FD_108409 | JGI IMG/M metagenome (GOLD analysis project Ga0126335, IMG submission 108409) | Marine gutless worms symbiont microbial communities from Oahu, Hawaii - Olavius sp. 1 OAHU.JWI-45 metaG | ecosystem: Host-associated > Annelida > Digestive system > Unclassified | place...
ATATGCATCGGAAACATGGACCTTACTTGCCAATGACATAAAAGCCATCGAATCCTTTCACATGAAGTGTCAGCGAAGGATTCTTGGAATCAGGTGGCATGATTTTGTCCGTAACTCTGAGGTCTCTTTATGCACTGGTGTTGCACCTGTGTCTGACCGGATTACCAGAGGTCGCAATGCTATCTTCGGACATGTGGCAAGAATGCCAGATAACACTCCAGCACACCAGGCCATGCTACGCCTAGTCGAGCTATCGGTCGGTCGACCCCCAGAACCTTCATGGAAACGTCCACCAGGTCGACCACGTACCAAATGGACCGACCAACTCCGCCGCGACAACAACAATGATCCCATTGCAACTCTGGAGGCAAGCCATTAGTCGCGGTCACTCGAGAGCGACGCTATGGTCCAACCGACTACGCGTTAACGACGACGACGACGACGATTGATTACTGTTGACATATGAAGTTCGGAGTTCAATATTTAGATGGCAGAATTTGCTAGAAATTTATATGTTGTCTTTTATTATATTGATGTTTGAATAACTTGTAGTGTAGATTTCCTGCTTAGTGATTGTAATTGGCATAGACCAAGATTGTTTTTGTTATTTGTGGTATATGAGTTGCAAATAACTGTCATGCTCAGCATCTTTTTGGGCTGTTTGTGTCAGAAGTCATAGTTTTAGTAACTAGATTTAATCATTAATTGTACTTGTAGTTGTGTGGCAGTGACCTGTGGATCAGTAGGTCAGTAAGAATGTAATTCAGCAGACTGAAGTTTAACAAATGCATAAACAGTGTAGAAAATGTCGTCGCTATGCTGTTATAACTGTACTGTTCTGTTCAGAACTGTTTGTGCATTGGGTGCTATGTGAATTGATAACAAGGTAATATTGAAAGAATTATGTCTGATTGTCACTTGTCAGTGCCGAGCAGAAATCTGAAGCCACTGTTAAAAGAAAAATGGGCAACCAGGTGTGTGTTAGGACTACACTGTGTTGATGTTAGATGCTGTGTGAACCAGGTGTGTATTTAGGACTGTTGATGTTAGATGCTGTGTGATGTAGTTGCTAGCACACTGAGAACAGACTTGGATTTAAGACTCATTTGTCCAAGACCAAAAGTGATACTTAGGGTCTCACCTTGAAGACCAACCAGGACTATGAAAATTGAGTTGAGAAACATCTCAAGACCAAGACTTGAGACTCAAGAACTAAGTCTGATTAAGAACAGCAGTCTGATGTTTAGTTTCTTCATTTCATCAGTGTCAGTTTATATGCTGTGTGAGTAGAAGATAAATGGAAGTGATTGCTGGAATTAATAAAGTGTGTAGCCGATGTGTGTCATCCACAGGTGATACGTAAAGGCTGGCTGTCTATTCGCAACATTGGGCTTCTGAGAGGTGGCTCCAGGGAATGCTGGTTTGTGCTGACTGCCGAGAATTTGGTTTGGTTCAAAGACGATTCAGTGAGTGTTGTGTTGCTATTGCATGTTGTGATGATAAGTGTTTTATTGTGTTGTGTTGAAGCTTATCTAGTTGGAGGTTTGTAGCATCGCCTGTTTGCAAGTTATCCCAAAGACGGATGATGTTAACTATCTTTACGTTGCTCTAGTCTCTTATTAAGCCAGAAACTACTGCAAATTTATAGTGATCGTGTAGTGTAGAATAAAATGCTAAAATTGATTTGTAGCTCAGCTGGCTATAGCTAGTGGAGCTTGTCATACAGAAGCTGTTTGAAAGGCATCTGTGTGTATCTGTGTTCTGTTAACCAGGGTGTTGTACATTGCAACTGGTCTATGTGGAGACCTGTAAGTGTGCATGTGGATACTGATCAACCCTGATCACAAACCAACAACTTGGTCACCCTGACCTACTTAGCTAGCTGAATGGTCACTGCCAATGTACAGCTTGTATTGTTAATTTGAATTTTATTTAGCAGTGGAAATCTGATAAAGTCGACAATCTCCAATTCATCATTAACATATTACCATTCAGGTAGCATTTTGTATTATAAGTTGGTGATTTTCAGTGCTTTGATGCTGGTGGTGGGGCATCTTGAATGGCATCTGGCCAGTTAATCCGACTGTGGCAGAAGTTATTGGCATGAGTTGGGGGTGATGCAGTGTGCAGCGTAGTAGCACATTGATGCTGATTGTGTCAGGAATCTGAAATGAAATACCGACTGCCGCTTGACAACTTGAAACTACGTGATGTCGAGTCAGGGTTCATGTCTCGCAGTATACATTTTGCATTGTTCAACACTGAGTCAAGGTAATTTACTGACAGCTGTGGGATGCGTATCAGTCAGCATTGCTATAGAGCTACACTGCAACTGCATTCCATTACTGTTGCATAGAGTAACCTGACTTAGACTTTCAAAGTTTAACTCACTTCTCTTGCACATGGTTTTCAGATCAGTCGAGTCTTCATGTAAAGTATATTCTATGTTAGTGAGGCATGCAATAGTACAATTATCTTTGTTTTATCAGTCGATGGGGTCAAGTGAAAATACTACCAAATCGATGCAGTCAGATGTAAGATATTTTATGTGAAGTTTTTCCAGCAATTTTAGTTTGTGCTCATTTGATGCAGTCATTGCGAGATTGGCTAGCCAGCTGAACTGTGTCTGTGTTTGTCAGAAATGTATACAAGGATCAGAAACATTTGGAGCTATCGGGCGACAATCAGGAGGAAATTGAGAGCTGGAAAGCATCGTTTCTGCGAGCTGGAGTTTATCCTGAGAAAGCTCAGGAATCATCAGAAGAACAAGTATTGCTAGATAGCATCATAGTTTAATAGCCATTTTGTGTAGTTTGCTTGAAATAACAAATACGAAAATTATTTATAACTGCTTTTGGCATAGTCCCTAGACATTACTCAGCACAGACACTTGCCGTCATCATCCCCAAACTGACCTATAATGTGTCAAGTGCGACGTTGAATCTCTTGTCACTCACATTTTCCATCTTTCACAAACGTTTGAAAACTTAGCTTACGACACTGACTACTGATTGTTTCTGTCCTGTTACACATGATGCTCAGTGGCCTTGCAGTTTTTATACTTCAGCCTCTTCTATCTTTTTAATGTAATGTGTAGAGTGCTTGCACCAGCAGTTGTCTCAAATTGTTTGCTTGTACTGTACAGTGTTATTGTTGGTGAATGTTCTTATGAAACTATATGCTAAAGGATGTATATAGCATGTATTCTGTTGGCATATATTAGCACACTGACTGTGACATGTTGCAGTCAAAAGAAGACATCGGCAAATCGGACCCAGCACTGGAACGTCAAGTGGAAATCATCCGTTCACTCGTGGCGTCGTACCTCAGTATCATCAGCAAGATGACACGAGACCTCATTCCTAAAACAATTATGCATCTCATGATCAAAGATGTAAGCTGTGTTGTCAGTTTTATTCCGACATTTTGTGTGAAGTTTTTTTCCAGGAGGTTCATGGATGGCAAAATCAGCTGGGTGTCTGTGCGTGTGGGTAACTGTGTTTTCTCCAAATGATATCTCAGGACTGAGAAGGCCTAAGAACGTCAAATTTTGCACGAATTAGTACGAGGATGATGCACGCACTTAGATTTTGGAAAAAGATTTTTAATTGTGGCAAAATTTGCAAAAACCGCCAAAAATAGTTTTTAAAAACACCAATTTCTTCCTCTCGCATGCTGGCGCCATGCATACATATGTAGAAACAGTGTATACGTGGCGCCACCATGCGAGTGGATTCTCCACATGTTACCTTAGACAGTGCGGAGCACTGAGGACCCTGTGATGATAGTCACCTTACTTGTAGTTGTAGCATGTGTTGTAAAAATAACAGATGTTTTGTTCATATTGCTCTGTTGGTTGTTTCAGGTTAAAACATTTATTTCAACTGAACTTCTTGCACATCTTTACTCCGGTGATCAGGTCGGCGATTTTTGTTGTTCTTATAATATAGATTTACATTGTTGTCATTTTAATCTGTAGGCTGATTGCCAGCACTTGATGAATGGGGCCATCTCACATCACTTCATTTCCAACCGTTAGTTCAACATTGTGCTCCTTTCACTTTTTTGCATCCATCACCTGTAAAGGTGAAAGACGCAATATGTAACCCAGTTTTGGTGTCTGTCTGTCTGTAGTCATAATGCATGGAATGCATTGGCAAAGAGCCTATAGGCCGCACAAGCTAGCTGCATTGCAGCTGCTCGCCATGCTTACTGACGTCAAAAGCTATTATTAGCTCGGGCCACATGGTTGCACACCTTTCTGGCAACCGGCATCTTGTTCAGTATGTTGCCAGTAGCACACTGTTTCTTTCTATATCAACCGTGTTTTGTGTTAATTTTGCTGGCTGTACGGTAAATATTTATTGTACAAACCAAGTCTGTGTAGCTAATGAAATATGCCAACTCAAGTAATGTGGTTCAGTTTTGAAGATAACATTGAGAGCAATCTAGTGAAAGTTGGTGGCTTGTTGAGCAACAATTCAAATTATAATCAAAAGTTGTTACATCGTAGTGAATAATTCTTATCGTGGGAGTATTGCTGTGTAATATTTGACTGGTAAATGCACAATTCAGTCTGCATGTAAAGCTTATGTACAGCTGGGTAATTTATTTTGATACAGTTAATAGATCTTCATGTTAAAATGTACTTCTACATTTGCCAAGTCTTACTATGATTACTGCCACATTTCACTGGTGTGTAGAGTTTATTGATGGAGGAATCGGCAGAAGAGGCACAGCGACGTGATGAGGTCCTGCGAATGTATCACGCCACTAAAGATGCGTTGTCAATCATTGGTGAAGTCACAACAAGCACTGTATCTACACCAGTGCCGCCTCCAGTTGACGATGGCTGGATTCCGTCCATGGACGAGTCTTCAAAGCAACTGTCCAATGGCAATGGGTGAGTCAGTGAGTGAGTGGTTACTAGTAGTTAGTTGTTGCTGTTGGTTGGGCTTGTTTCTGTCGTAGATCTCGTTGTTACTATTACATTTGTTTAATGTTTTCTTGGCAGATTGTTTATCATTTGTATCACCATCATCATCATCATTATGCTCCATTGGCTCAGTGTCCATTAGTGCCGAGGCCAACTCAGCCTGGTCATCCCTCCAGGTAGTCACTGTGAATACTGCTGTGAAACCAGAAGGTAGTGGCAGATTATAGAAGAAATGTGATCTGTGTCACTGAGTATTTGCTCACTACTGGCTCAAAACAGCACCATTGCGTCGTGTCTGCCTTATGTTTGAGAGATGACTAGTGGGTCACTTTGACAGTGAGTTAGTAGGTGAAACTGTGTATACACATTGTCTACACCTGGCAGGCCGTACACAGAAGGTCCTTTGCAGTGGCTCGTCATCAGAGGCACAACAAGTTTGCTACGGCATACCGCAAGGATCCGTATCGTATTGAAGCTGCTGTTATTCAGTTTGTACATAGCCAGTCTGAGCAACATTATTTCAGCTCACGGCCTCAATCTCCACCAATACATCGACAACTGTCGTCACAAGTCCGAACTGTACGTCAGTCAACATACAGCTGTCTCCACGAGCTCCGCACTGTCATTCAAACGCTGTCAGTAGAAGCAAGGAAGACAGTAGTCGAAGCATTTGTTTCTTCATGGCTCGACTACTGCAACTCACTGTTGTCCAGTGCAACCGACAGCTTGGTTCAGCGTCTTCAAGCTGTCCAAAATGCTGCCGCATGCCTCGTTACTGGCATTCGCCGGTGCGAGCATATCACACCAGTATTGAGACAACTCCACAGGCTGCCAGTGCGACAGTACATTGAATTTAAGATGGCCGTCCTAGTCTACAAGTTGTTGAACGCTTTGTCACGTGGTACCTGGTGGATGACTGCTAACTCATCACATCCACTGGCTGACAACAACTTCGATCGTCCAGTGAACCCACACAAGTCTGGGCGATCGATCCTTCACTGCTGCTGGTCCATGTCTGGAACAATCTACCAGTTCATTTGCAGGATTTTGAACTAACACTCCTTGAGTTTTGCCGATTACTGAAAACGCATCTGTTTAGCTGAAGACTGTGGCACGTAGTGACTGATTTTTAGTTTTTAGCGTGCTTTATAAATCGACTTGCTTGCTTGCTTACTTACATAACGAAGTGTGGTTGTTGTCTGCTGCAGCATCGGCATTGGACAGCAGCATCTATCTGCTACCAGCCTCAGCTCTGTAGCGTCAGTCCCACTGCGCCCTGCACCGACACCTCCTGGCAGCTTGAGGCGCGGCACTCCGAGTCCTACGATGGTTGCTAACATTCCGACAACATTACCTGCACCACTGATTCCATCGTGAGTTGCTCCACTGTTCACTGATTTGTCTGTGTTCTGTGGCCAGCTGTAAGCACTGAGAGCTACATTTCCACTTTAGGCAGCCGTGTGACAGTTTTGCCCAACATGTGGAGATTGATAAACTGGTCTCACTGTGTGACAGTGTTACTGGTGGCATAACTGTAACATGTGTTTATAGACTTTGACAGTGATTGAGGCCTTGCTGTCTGAGCTGTAATGAGTGTCTGCAGGATGTGAGGATAAAATTACAACCGATGCCGTGATGTGCATGCTGTAATTATAAGTACACTCATATGAGCAGTGCACTATGTGTAAAGCATGTTGCTTCACTTTTAGATTTGTGCATATTTGTGTGTATTTTAGCAAGCATTTTTTGACCAGTATCAGGTTATGTTACATTAGTTTTTGTGCACTTTTTTCTTTCTTATTATCTCTTTGGATGTTCTGGAAAGACTTCTCCCTGAAGTGACTTTTTCTGTGTTGAACTCCAGTTACTGACTCGCAGCTCTTTCATCTTTGTTTTCTACTGTGTCAGCGGGTTTTTGACGTCATTTGTTCTTTTCTTGTTTGCATGCTGATCTGTTTGATGCTGCATCTTTCAACTGTACATACATTTGTGTTTTATAGGATCATTTTATAATGCTGTCCTTGTTCTACCACGAATGTCTTTTTCATCTTCTTTGCTTCTGATGTTATGCAGAAAACCTTCCCCTAACGTGCATGCCTTGCTGGGTATTTGTCCTCGTGTGTTATCATATGGTGTTGTTGTTGATGTGTTTTAGCCGACCATCTGGTGGTACAAACTCACAGCCACCAGTACCACCACGCATACCAGACCGCCCCAGCATGTCGTCAAAACCTTGGTAGAGTGCATCTAACACTGCTCTGTTGTTCGTGGTTTGGAGAAACAGTGTCATATCTGCCTTCATTTGTACATTGTCTGTTCCTCAGTGTAGCTGTGGTCCCAAGCGAGTAATTTCAGCTAATTGCGTCATTGATTGGGAGAGGATGCTATTTTAGTTGATGCTTGGAAACTACAAAACACCTAAGTTGAGATTTGGCATGCATTTCAATATGGGGATTGGGGATGATTCTGTTATAGATTCGTCAGATAAAAAATGAACTGAGAGGTCAACTCACTGTAAGGAAATCAATAACAGCAGGAAGCTAACACAACATTGTACAGTCAAACCTCGTTAGTTCGCCACCATTGGTACCTGGCCAAATTCTGGCAGTAGGCGAGGTGGCGAGTTATGACTAGTTGTTGCTTGAGCAAGTTTTTTTTATTAGCAAAGCGTGTATTGTTTAATTAAACGACGCCAAACACTTAACACAGGTTTGTAATTTAGGCACCCGTGGCAAGTCACAGATCAGATAGGTCTATAACAGATAGGCCTAGCTGACTGTTTCTTGGAAACAGCAGACACGAGGGCAAGCAACGAAGGTGGCGACTTAATGAGGTAAAATGCATGGGAGGAAATCCATTCTGGGCTTTGGCATGGCGAGAAGCGAGGTTGTCGAGTTAACGAGGGGTGACCGTGTTTTCCAAGTGCATGCATGGCCAAAGCTACGCTAAGGATCACAAAATGATTAGTCGCATTGCTTGTATGTTGTTGGCTGCACAGTACTCTGTGATGATAATGAGGAGCAGATGATTGTTACTTGGGCTAGCCACGCTATTACTTGGGTCTGTCTTACTAAGGACACTGAGGCTGTGGACACTAATATTGTATTATAATTTAGTTAACTGTAATCTTCATTTGTCTTTCGTTAACAATTTACACAGCAAAACTGCCTGTACAACAAGCACATTGTAAAGATAATATTCACACTTTCACTTCTGACATTAAGGAACCCCGACTAGTTTTGTTTAAAAATACCTTACCCCGGAATTTAGTTTTTATAGCACTGTAAAGTCTAATGCTGTTTGTTGCAGTTGAAATTGTAACAGGCAGCAGATGGATTGCATTGTTCACATCGTGCTGCATATCTATGAATTGTGCATATTCAGTCTGAAACATGTTGATAGTGGCCAGTTGCTGTCTGTCACAGTCTGGTATCACTTGTCGTAGCAGCTTCTGAACTTTTCAGAATGGATGACCGACCGTCACATTTAACTGAGCTGATGTTGCCATGTTTGTGGACAAGTCATCAGTTACAGTACCCTAAACAATTAGGCAAGCATGATGTGTTCTTGTCAAGTGTAATTTTATGACATTTTCATGGCTGTTACATAGTTTCTTACTTGGAATATTATGCCTGACAGACTGATGGTTGTTGTTGTTGTTTAATTGCTGTCTTCACCTGCTTGTGCCTTGTGTTTCTTGTGCACTTGTTCATTTCTATACTAGTGTTATATTACTCTTATTAGTCTTATGTGATTGGTTTAGTGGTTGGAGACCAACCTAATTGAAAAATTGTCAGATATTGTAAAAAAACAGCATATCTCACACAAAAGCATGATGAGCTCCTACCAGTTCATGGGAGATGATGGATTGGCTGTTATTTAGCATAGATGACATTTGCCGATTTTTTCTTACGGGACAAGTGAAGTTAAATGTTAATGGATCAATTGTGCAGATTTTGTATTAATAAATAGTTAATGAATTAAAGCATACATCTCATATGAGTTTGTATGTTTAACTTGTCGTAGTCCCATCATTTTAGCATTTTTGATTTTATTTCTTGTTTAGTTCTGTTAGAGAATGTGTCGTTGCACAGTTGAATGCTTTAATATTTCTGACTTAACTCGTGTACAAATGTCATTGTGGCAGACGAATGCTGGCCAGTAGTTGACCACTTGTACAGTCCAATCACTGATAAGCCTGGCTTGAGTGCCATTCAAACACAAATACAGATAATATACAATATATACTGAGTGAATTTAATGCAATTAAGGATTGGAGTGCATCTCAGTATGCAGAAACTGACTGATCTCGAACTGCTAAAGTCACCCAAAACATATTTATGTACAGAATTTTGCGATTTTGTGGCTTTTTACATTTTTGTCCGATTTTTTCATAAACTGAGAATTAGGTTGGCGTCTGTTCACACTGTAGTCCACAAGCTCTGCATGTATACTGTTTGTTGATGTAGTTCACTGTGTATCTGGCTTTTGTGCTTGTATTTCATTCTTGTATTATAAAACTTGCATGTCTGTACTTATGTCACGTACTGTTATAACTGGAATGTCTTATGGAAGGCTAATGTCTTATTTTCATATTTATTTAACTTCTGGTTACATATGTACGTTGTGATGCCTGATGTTGCCTTTACACAGTATTTTTTCTAAGGAGCTGTTGATTGCAGATGACTAGGTCAGTGTTTGCATGTGTGTATTGAAGTGTGTGAACAGGTGAGCAGGTATTTTATTCTCTGATTGAATTCATGTTGTTGATGCGCTTCAGTTGTGTTAGTGCCTTGGTGCTCATTGTTAGTCAATTACATACAGTAGCTTGTATATTGTGTCGAGTAGTCATGTACCATTCAGGTATGTGTTTATATAGTCTACTCAGTGCTTTATGTTTATTGACGGTACCTACCATGCTGTGTAGTATTTTGAATAGTATTATATATCACTGTGTTACTGACCGTAAGCACATTAAGAATGTTTCCAGTAAACTCTGACGCAGATTTGTCGGTTTTTTGTCTAAAATTTGGAAATTTGGTGCATGGTTTGGTCATGTGACAGCCCATTCACTACCGCTGTTAAAGGTCATGAGGTCAGAGGTTAAGGTCATGACACAAAAACAATATCCATCACAAGCTAAGTAAGTAATATTATGGTGTGTGAGTGAGTCGCGCTTCACTGTACGTCATAGCGCATGAGCACTGGCGTGTGTTGATGACACATGGCTATGTTGATGACAGTTCGTTATCCTCGTCAGGCAGTCTGGAATCGAGGCAGTGGTTGCTGATGCTTTGCTGATATGAATTCAGTCAATACGAATGCTTGTCGTAAATTAGACGTGTCGTGTTGTTGTGTACTGTGATTTAGGATGGCGGATGTTTTGGGGCGCCCCGAGCCGGCGGCTATAAGTGGCAATACATAGTACTTGATGCATTTTCTAGTTTGTGATAGTTTAACAATAGAAACTTTTCTGTTGTTTGAATCAGTTCAGTGTGCATTTATCCGTAGACTTGTCATTGTGTTGGCCAGTGCTTACAAGCAGAACATCTCAGTGTTTCTGTATGGTGTTTTCTTTGAACATATTACTGTATTTGTATACAGATGTACACACACTGTTGTTTGTTTTGTGGATTTACTGACCGTTGGATGCTAAACCAAAGTGATATTTCTTGCATGTAAACGCCAGCTGATTGCTACTGCGTTGCACTAAACAAACTTTGTCTTTCAGTGAATTACGGTCAGCAACATTGATAACTTTTAAGTTGCTTTTTATGCATGTCTACAACAAGATGCCGAAGTAATTTGGTGAAGGCCACATTGAATCTGAGTAACAATGTTCCAATACTTTATGATGACCACCGACCACCTCCGCCTTGCCGTAGGTGGATCAGGACACCATTAAATACACTGTGCCTTTGGTCCGCAAAAGTCTTCACACAAAACAGCACCTCGATCTGTTGAGCCGTTTGTGCATAGTGCAGCTGCTTGACAGACAGACAGCGACACATCACGCTATATGATCATTAGTCGCAATTCACAGTAGGCTGCATGATGCCTGTTGTGCATTCAATGTGGCCTGAAATATTATTAATGCTTTCTGGCAAATAGTGGTCATAAATTGCACGTATATAACATTGACTTTGTTGAAGCTGTGGTCACTAGCCTGTACCTCTCTTGTACAAGACTTGTATAAATCTGATATCTTATTGTGCCGTCAGTGGATTTCCACATGTTTGATGAAGTGCATACTCCTACATTTCATTTTATTATGACTTGAAATATCAGTTTTATACTGCAGGCCCACTGAAATGATCATTTTTTTTACAAATTTATCAACAACTTAGTTGATAGTTGACATGATTAAAAATAGCCACAGTGAAAAGCATTAATTTACTTTTAATATTGTATTAGTAGTGATGTCAGATTAGCAAGTAATAAAATGTTGGCATATTTGTGTTATGGTCATGGAAGTGGTAATATTATAAACTGATAGTAGTCGGAACTGTTTGATGTAATGTGTCTACTTAGGGCCAATTGCACCATCGTAGTTCAGCGTTGAACTTGATCAAATGGCCGCAGTGAACTGGTTTATGGCAATTGTGCATTGCATTAAATAAACTCATTCAGCTTTGAACTCGAGTTTAAACCTGAACCGCCGATTTTCAGGGATCAAGCACTGAACTTTGCTTTCACAAAATTTACAAAATGGCGGTTCGTGCAGATAATTACATTGATATTTCTTGAAATTTTGAGATTAACGAACACAACCAGATGTGAAGTAAAAGACTGTTCACCATCTACTGTCGGACATATGTCAGACAGTTCATTCTCTGTCCTTTCGCAACATTATACGATCCGTATACTGCGAAAATTACAGGAAATCGCTACAATTATGAATGACACTTCAATGGCATCCTTCAGGCACCACACCGTGCGGCCTACAGGCCTGCGCCTACCAGCGCCCGCGACATCTGGTTTTTACATTTTGATGATCAAATCCGAATATTACGATTATTTTAGGTTATAAATGAAATACGAAGTCAATATTTTTACCAAATGTGTTACCAGTATATAGTGAAATGGAGTTAAAGTACAGTTATTTCGCACTTGTTACACATATGATGATGTGGTCACTCATGACGTATAACAGCCAGTTGAAATTAAAACATGCATGAGCAACGAAATCTTTTTGGAAGTAGGTAGCATTGTGTGTGAATTTATCGGCTTGCTTCCTTGTTTATTTACTTCCATGTGTAGGCCTAATCAACAGACGTGTTTGTTCAGCCAATAGGAGTTCGTGAAATTAGGTGACCTACATAGGTTGCGGGTTAAATTCAAGTTCAGTAGAACTCGTACATAAATTCGTGGTGCAACCCAAATTTGTTGAACTTGAAATTGAACTCTTACTAGCAGTTGAACGAGTTCTGTTGATTTCAAGTTTGAACCGCAATGGTGCAGTCGGCCCTTAGACATTGAAGGAATCGGCTTCATTTTGTTAACAGCAAAGAACTGTGGCAGAAATTACCATTTATCGCATTGTTGATACAGCATTGTTGCACTGTTTGATTGCTGTCAAAGTCTCCATTTCTGTTTGATACTTTCAGTATTATTGGTCATATATTCGTGTTAATCTGCAGTATACAGTACATGATTGTCATAGTATGAAGCAAAATGTGTAATTGGTGTATGGCACAATAAAGCATATTCATTAGATTGCACTTGGAATCAGCATTGATGTGAATTTTGTTGAATTAGGGCCCAACCTATTTTGTGATTTGAGTGTGACTTATAAAGATTATGTGCAATACATAAGGTGCGTTGATGTCACTAAATTCAACATATCTATGATCTTGACATGCGTGCCATATTGTATATCATGAATACAGGTTACATGTATTCAGTGGCGGATCCACGGGATGCAGACTTGACTTCCCCTCCTTCCTTGCCTCTCTCCCTTTTCCTCATTTCCTTTCTCTTTCCTCTCCCCCTCCCCGTGTGGGTTCCGGGGCTTAGAATAGACCCACTCCGTCTCCTGGCCGGATGTCGTAAAAGGCGACGAAACCAGGCACCCCTCAACCTCCGTGGCCTCATCTGATTACTGATGATGGTCTGGAGTAAAAGAGGGAACATTAACACAGCTGCTCTAGTTACTATAGCACAGTGCAATACTCTTGTTGCACG
>Ga0126335_1001500_pt1 | contig 13116 bp, 15 predicted proteins | sample OlaspJWI45metaG_FD_108409 | JGI IMG/M metagenome (GOLD analysis project Ga0126335, IMG submission 108409) | Marine gutless worms symbiont microbial communities from Oahu, Hawaii - Olavius sp. 1 OAHU.JWI-45 metaG | ecosystem: Host-associated > Annelida > Digestive system > Unclassified | place...
CAAAGGTCAAGGTCAAATGTCACTAACTTCTAAACACTTCTAGCGTTCACCATGGGACATATTCCTACCAAGTTACATAAATTTCTGATCAGTAGTTTTTGAGATTTTTTTGTGGACAGACATACAGATATACACACACATACATACTCACATAGACGTCGTCAAAAACAATACCTGCTCGCAGCATAGCTGGTGTACAGGTAACTAGAAACCGCGTGCATCACTGGTTGAAGGCATTGCAAACCGGCTGTGGCACTGTGCCTAGTGAAGTGGCAAGCATGTTCTATAGGGTTTTCCAACAAGTGGTCAAAGTAACTTGGTGAAGGCCGCATCGAATCCGTGCAGGAAAACGGGACTCCCATCTAATATAATGTGTTTTGGGTCCCCAAGAGGCTCCACTTTAAGCAGGACCTTGATCCGTTCAGGTTTTTCTGCACAGCGAGAGAAAGCCGCGTGACAGACTGACAGACGCACGGGATCATTGATCACAATAGTCTGCATCTCATGTAGATGCGGTGCGGTTAAAACCATCATACTGACAGAGGCCGCCTTTAACGTGAACTGAAGTTGTTTCACTACATGAAGAAAAGAGCACACGTCCTCTGGAGCAATCTTTTGGGTCGACAGTTGTGATATCAGTGCAGACACATGATAGTGCTATTCTATATCAGTTATTTCATTGTTGTGTTTGTATTGCAGAAAGTGATGCTGGACATGACCGTGGTTGACTACGACCGCATTGGTACGTCGGAGCCCATCGGACACGTGGCAGTGGGCTGTGCCGCTACAGGCACCGAGCTGAAGCACTGGAGCGACATGTTGGCGAACCCGCGTAGACCCATCGCCCAGTGGCACACACTGCGTGAGGTCACCGAGAAAGAGTAGCTGTTTGCCACTGATCGGTTTAGCTCAGCTGGTACTTCTGAACTATTTTCTCTTCTTTTCAACACCACTACCATCTGAACAAAGATGAGATAAGACCACAATGTTTCATAAAAGAGATTGTCAAACCGCAATCGATACAAAAGACAAAACAAAAAACATCATATCATATCGTATATTCAGGGGCGGATCCAGGGGGGCGGGTCCCCCGCCCCTTTCCTATTTTTGGCAAAGTTTATTTTTACATCGTATACAATGTCTGAAAAAATATTTCTGAAATTAAATTTTGATCTTATAGTGGCCGAAATCCGAAGAGTTTTATTGGAAGTGTGGGGGTGTATGCGCGCGCGCGCGTGTGTGTCTGTGTCTGTGTGATCCCATAGGCCTACACGACAAATCAGTCGTTTTTTTAAAATGTAATATCGGTGGTTTTCGAAATCGTGGCCGCTACTGTTTTTTGTTGTGCAATGGCCTAATTTTGAATGATATCCGAGGCCATTCTGATCCCAAAAATATATGCCACATTGCAGGAGATCGCATCTAATTTTTCAAAATTTTCTGGGCGAAGCCCCAGACCCCCCACCAGTGCTCGCGCCTTCGGCGCTCGGTTCGGGGATTCGCCCCTTACCGGGCCCCTTTCCAAAATTCCTGGATCCGCCCCTGATATTCGTAAAAGATAAAAAACAGTTGAAAAATCGCTACCTCACAGATGAGTTGAACAAAAAACAAAAGTCAATGACAACAGTAAATAGTAGTTAAAGTACAGCATTCTAATTGCAAAGCACGAGCTATTGAAAAAGTAGATTTTTTGGTTAATTGTCTGTTATAGTACCGAGGACGTAGATTGTAGCTAAAGTTAAAAAGCATAATATAAAAGAAAGCGTGATAGGAGTCAGTGTATGTCCTTGCACAATATGCTAACGATGAAGTCACCTTCAGTATATTGACTATAGCTTTTTGCAACCATTTCAGTCTTTTAACGAAATCATCTATGTCATTGGCTTACTTGCCTAGTATAGCTTGCATGTAGGCTAAGTGCTACCTCAGATTTGTATCAAATTTCATAAACCATCTCTTCTGTGCAACGTAATATTTGACTGTTTTCAGTGTTTTAATGTGTTTGTCATTGTTTTAACCATTTGCATTGAACTTAAGCTCAGCGTGGTCAGTTGTGCGAGGTTGCTACTTTGTGTTGTGAATTGTGATTAATAATCATCACTTTTCTTTAATCATTTAGTCAAAAATGAATTACCCACTCCTATCAAGCCAGAATTCGTATTTTAAGTATGCTACACGAATTTTTACGGAACCATAAAAATTACAATGATGATATTTCATAATGAACAACAATGAAATAAACTCATGTTACCTACGTAATATATTTGTCATTTTAAAAAATAATTAGAAGAACGCTTAAACGGGATGTAATAAAATAGCACTGAATTAAACAGAAGTGCGTTTTAAGTCATTAAAATCCAGTTTCCAAAAACCCATTTTTGTAGTCCACACGAGACCACACAGCTTACAAATGAAATCTGTCATTTATTTTTAAAGCACAGTTTAACATTAATGACAGTTACTGTTGGTGATTTATGGATTATAAGAAATTTTTAACAAAGTTGCTAACAATTATACTTCACATAATGTATTTACGAAATTTAAATCGGAAGGGCATGAGCTCGTATCTGGGCCATTGTTAATGTCACCACGTGCCAACGGATATAGGGCGTTTGTTAACAAAAACAAACGTTTTTATTTTTAACTGTTTTGGTCTGACATTTTGCTGCTGGACACTAAGATGTCTGACCCGATTAATTACCGCGCGAGCCACAATCGCGCGTGACCTGCGGGCGTGTGACTGTCCGCCGTTTGCCCCGTGTCGATGGCACGGCGGTCAAACAGACAAACAAACAGTCAAACGGTCAATACAGGAGCTTTTTCAATATATAGATACAAATTCAGTTGTTTTGTCATGATGTTATTAAGCTATCGAGTTGTTACTGTGTGCATCAGTGTCTACATTACATATGGTGACCAGTGATCGTGGTCTGTGTGTGTGTGTTTATGTGATTGTCAAGTGGTTTTATCGTCGTCAGAAAATGTGATTATTTATCGTGATAAACAAGGGTCGTTGAACAAATAAGTTACAAAATTTGTGTCATTCTGCTATTTTTTCTAAATATGAGAAATCCGAAATATACGTTTTATAGGGAATGTTATTGGCAACATTTTCTGAATTTATTTGAAGATTACTTTATGGTTGTTGATTCCGTTGTACATAGTCTGTCGCAACAATTGCATTTTTCAAGTAGGCCCCTATTACAAAATAGCACAACGACACCAATTTGTAACTTTTATGGAACGACCCACATATTTTATTGCCGTCATATAACTCGAATGTAATGATGAGTGTTTTGCCATTAAAGGGGTTTTTAACATTGTTCAGAGTTCTATATCTGTAATGTTTATGCCACGTAATTTTCCGCATAAACTTGCCCAATTTTTCTATTTTCAGTGCACAACTACACGGAACTAAATCAATCATTTGTTAGCTTGAAGCTAGACATACTTAGTCGAAAACCGAGTTTTATACTGCCAGATTTCTTTGGCATGCCCTCAAGAGATATGCGCACTTAAGAACCCCTTGCTATTGTATCAGTATTGTGTTCGAACGAACAGCTTATATATTTACGGGCATTTTGCGACATTGATGCAAATGTTATCTACATCTGCTTCTATTTCATTCTTCCAACTTAGGTTTTATGACAAAATAATTTAACAAGTGGCTCGTCATTTCGTTTTCATGTTCTGGCGCCAATTGCTACAATTACTACAGGGCTTCTATGTTGCTAAAATGAAACAATAAAATGGCCATAGCTGTCATTTTTGTGCAGTCGTATGGATTCACATTACATGTGCACGAAAAGTATGGTCAGTGACATTGTTTCTCAGAATTATTGAAAGCCCGAAAACACTTGAACGTAGAACTTTAAACTTAGAACTGTGTACAGTATTATATGTCTGACGTGTATGACATAGATGTGTATGCGTGTGTAATCTCCGTCACTCCGTGTAAAGTGGTTGCGTTGAATTTCAGTAATTTAATTCCGCGTATAGCAGTTGTGTACAAGGGTTTGAATTTTATTCAGCAATCGATGCTGATGATTATCACTTCTCGTATAAGATGTTGCATTGCTCAACAACGGATATGACGTAGCTAAAATGGTAAATCGAGAAAAATATCACATAAAACTAGAAATCCGAACAAGTCACATAGGCCTAGTTTGTTGGGGTTTGGCGGAAAGTATTTGTGAAACAAGCGAGTTTTAAACCTGGACCAAAGGATTATTTGTAAAGGAGAGATAGGTCTCGGTAATAGTAACAGTGTTAAGTATGACATGTACATGTACAAAAATCAGAAAGTTGATTTCACTGATAAATTGATTGGCGGATATCGAAATGAGCGATGTGTGACTTTTAAAAGGTACGTAAAGGTAAAGGACGCTTGATCTAGCGCCTCTTTATGGGCCAACCCCATCACAAAGGTATGGCTCGCGTTATCAAGGGATTACACAGTTTTACCTGAAATTCCACACGTTTATCCACGAATGGTATGAACCATACTTGCCTTTGCCTTCGCAGCCGAAGCTGGTCTTCATTTACCGACCCCGGAGGAATGGAAAGCTGAGTTGACCTAGGCACCACCATGGCGAGTAAACAGTCTGCCCAGGACCGCTACGTGACGGAAATCACAGTTATTAGCTGCTCAGACCGTCACGCCTCACCGGGCAACTGGAAACGCAGCGAACTCGCGAACTCTCGGGTCGAAAGCCGCGACGCTAACCACTGAGCCACCGAGTCAGCCTAAATGTTAGCCGAAATGATGAAACTGCGTACACTTGAGCAATCGTGGCGAGAGGAGAAACGGGCGTTATGAAAAGTACGTGTAGGCCTAATGTAACTATACATTTCATATTATGTTATTGTGCGCACATATCTTACGATTTAACTGGTGTTATGATTGTACTGCAGTATCTGTTACCGGTACCCCAAATTAACACGGTAACACCACCTTCACTGATAGTCTATGTTTAGGCCTATTGTGTATGCGCTGTGTCTTCATTATAATACTATTGTATTGTATTTTACTATTGTATTGTGAAGTGCCAGTAAACTCGTGATATAGTTTGTACCACAATATTCAACGGAAAACATCAAGTATTGTGATATGCTGTAGTATAGGCTAGTGCGTATTTTCGTTTATCGTGATATCAGTTACTCATTTTAAGCAGGGAGACGTTATTTTTAAAATAAATTATTTAGCCTAATTAATCATTAATTATGATCGATTTGTAATTAAATTTGATAGCTTGTTTAAGAAATGTGTAAGTGTAATCAGTAGCTATGGTGTCAATAACAGACGCACAGTTGCACATTATCTTTTTATATCATTTTACACTAATTATTTTTTTCAGTATAATATTGAAACGCTAGTCGGAGGGGAGGGGGTACGGGGATGTACCATGAAATGGAATGTCGGTCGATCGAATGTCGAAGTGCGTAGGCGTACGATTGCTGTCGTCGACTATCGGTACTTATGCATGTCAGTGACGGGGTAGTAGTATGTATATAATAGTAATAGCCTAGCTGCCTCGGTACTATTGTCCAGCTTCCTTCCACCTTATTACATACTTACTATTAGTATACCATGTGCGACGTAACCGACTGGATGGCTAACTTCAGCGGCGGCGGGTAATTTGCCTGGTTGCGTTTCTTGGCGGACTTCGGAAATTAAGCTGGGCGCCACCGTATTTTTCGCAGAACACGGAAACTAGAGCAAGTGGATCCGACTAACCCTGTGTGGCGTTAGATTTTGTCTATTCGGGGCCGTCCTAAGCTCGTCCTGTAGTAGTGTTCATGATCGATTTATAGGCCTACACAAAGACAACTTTTAATTCCACAACACATCAATAGTAAATACAGATATAACATTCGTAAAACGTCAGCATAGTAATGTTTGTTCTAGAACTGCGGGAAGAAGTGCGATCTTGGCATCGACGCGTCTGTAACTCGTATGCGGTTTTCGCTAACCAAGGGGAAAGAAATACTCACGTGAACTTATTTTCCAGAATTTTGGCAAATAGACGGGGCTTCTAGACGAGAAGACTTCGTCGTTTCTCCGACCAGTTCGACAAGCTTAGAAACTCCGTTCTAAAGCGCGATTCGCGGCAAGGGTTTTAACCAGGCTATCTGCTAGCCGAGTGAAAGTACTTTACTTACTTAAATCTGCCGAATTTTTGGCAAACAGCAGATATTTAGACGAAAAGGCTCCGTCGTTTTCCGACTACGCCAGCGCGTCCAAAAACCCCTATCTTGAACGCGAAAACAATCCCCAAATTTTGGTGAGTAGCCGGTGTTTTGGATAAGTAGGTTTCGTCGTTCTCCGACTAGCCAACTCACCCAAAAAATCCTCTATTCGGAGCCCAGCTAGTTGAATTCCAGGTCCGTTACCGAGGTCGAATTCATCGAGTCGCGCTTTCTGCAAGCTAACTGAGATGAACGTACCTGGTAGACGACTCGCAAACGCTGGCTTTCGTCAGCGCAGACGAGACGGTCGACGGATTTCTGCACCAAATCGACACGAACCGAACAATCCCGAATTTTGTATCCGAAATAATTCGTGTCTCGTATTCGTTCCTTTTCTCTTTCTCTTTTCTTGTTTCTCATTGGACCAGCGACTTATGTGAACTTCTGCGGTTAAGTAATGGTATTGGAAGGCGGTAACCCCACTGTTTGTAGCTAACCAAAATTGGGAGACTAATTCCAACCAAATTTCTAACGGCGAGGGGTTTTTAAACTAAGCTTATTTTTACAACTTAGTCCGCTCTAGAATTATTATATACCAGTGTTGTTTGCCTGCAAACTATAACAGACGTGATTAAGCTTATAATAGCCCGTGGCTTAATTTTACTTATATATATATTTTCTTGTAAATTGACAAGAAGCACACAAAAGAACTGGAAAAAAAGAAATGCAGACATGTTTCAGATGTATGAAGAAAACTGGAGATGGCAGCACAAGCCTGATCTGTGTCCAAAGACCCAATTTAAACTGGCCAATGCTGCATTGAGAAGGACAAGGCAAGGCATCTATTAAGTCACATAAGTCAAATATAGTGAGAAGAAATTATTAGAATTGGTTAATATTTGATTTTGATTTCAAAAACTAATAAAAACTCCCAATTTAAGCGGAACATTATTATTATTGACTTGAGTATGTTGTGGTTGTCGTTGTTGTTAAACTGTTATTGTGTTGTGTTGTGTGTGTGATTGACATTTCAGCGCTAAATGCCGTCCGCCATTGTTTGCTGATGAATATTCATGATTCATGAATAAGTTATAGCCTAAGTCTTGTCACTCGTCATTACTTTTTGAGGTTTCTTGTCTGCAGAAACCTTCCACCGGTGATGTTTAGCGTAACTGACACTGCTTACTTGTTCAGGTCTGAAAATAGTTCAAAATACACATGTGGATCGACACACGAGGAAAAAGTGGAGTAATTATATTATATCAATAATATTATTCACGTATGTTGCATTGTGTGTTGTCGGAACACGCCTGATTTACAGTGTAATTTAGGTAAAATTATAATCCGATTTGCGAAATATAGTGAAGTCTGTAAATTAAATATTAGGCCTACCGTTCAATATTAAATGTACTGTATAAGCGGTTGACTATGGATCGTATCGTTTGATGATAAATATAAATATAAATAACTAGTAGGCCTACGAGTGTCAGTATTAATATGTACAATATGAATAATATGACGATGAATAATATGTCTTTGTTCTTCATTGCTGCGTAAAGAGTAGGCATATAGGCAACTTTAGAAACTGGTAACTATGTGCGCACAGCTCTATGTAGCCTATAGCTGACACGCGGTTTGGTATCTGCTTCAGTCACACACAAACGTGCCAGGCCTGAACATAAGTAATTTATATTCTTGGACGTACCGATACTTGCTGAATTCTGTCTACTGCGTAGTTTTCATTTTGATGCTTGTTCGTCAGCTAAATTACTCAATATGCTATAGCGCATCGTATCTTAGCACTCATTTCGCCCTGTAACAGCTGGCTGCGACATTGTTAGACTGCACGAACTGTTTATGACAACATAATTCGGTAAAAATATATAATTTTACACGTCACAATGACCATACGTACACGTACTCACATCGAACAGCGCAGACATAGGACAACAGAAAATATTCAAGTCGAGGCCGCGCAGAAGCAGAGCCAGAAATTTGAGCGGGGAGCTGAGAGGTTTTATGAAAATCTGGAGATATCGCCTCTGAGAAATTAAAAAATAACGTTTATATGCGAATTTTGATGCAATTTCGTATTTCCTGTATCATATATGTCATAGTGCATATTGTCGAAGAGAAAATTGACTAAATGGTTTAGTGAGCAAAAATTATCCCAGAAACCACCCGGTTAAGATGCATTATCATAAAATGTTGGAGTATTGCTATTAATTACCACTGCTGCGAAAATGCTCATTACATTTCTGCTTGCAATATTCTTAACCATCAGTCACCGCCTCCAGCTACGTATATTGCTCGAAATTTTTGTATTTAAACTGGTCATTTTTTTCAGGCAGATATATGGGAAAGAACAACGATAGACCTGTCTGCACACATTGTTGTGTAGCGCGGAACTTGTGACCACGACTTATGGACGATATGCACAGAATATCATAGCGACATCAGAACTGACAGAGCTGATAATACTGGCCACTATCACGTCCGCAGGCAGTGAAGCCGATTGACTAATCACAATGCTGTACACTGAGTCTAATTTCTTGCCTCATCAAGTCGCATCATAGACAGCAAGAGTTAGCACAGCGTTCAACGGCAGCGTGTATAATGACAGAACAATAGTTCGTAAATACGTAAGTTGTAAAACGAGTGACCAAAGTAATTTGGGAAAGGCCGCATCGAATCCGTGGGGAAATCATTACCCCCATTTTATGTTTCTTGAGTCCCCGTGAGTCAAAACCGCAAACAGGATCTCGATCCGTTTAGCCGTGTTTGCACAGCGAAGCCACATGACTAGAAGGCAGACTGACAGACGCTCACGCCATAGGAACGTCGATCGCAGTAGTCCGCATCGCACTTATTCGACGAGACCTTATTATAGCAACAGCGCTGATGTCCAGTAAGAATTAGGCATCAGCATTGAAGTTCATATCCCAGTTATCGTTTCCTGAAGCTAATTGGAAATTTTTGACCGAACATGTGACTACAAATTTACGCGTATATTTATATACAAGAGGCCAAAATAATTTGGCGAAAGCTGCACCGAATGACCCCGACGGCACCCGACAGACAGACTGACAGACTAGCAGACCTACAGACAGACACTGCGATCATCGATAACAATAGTCTCTTGCATCCGATGCAGCCAAAAAACAATAGCAGAGCTAACACCGAAATTGTCTCTATGTGGGCTGAGATATGACGGGTGCCTGTAGACAGCATGGTGGGTTGGGGTGCGTTAAATTAAGAACAAGCGGCTACAGTAATGTAGTAACAGGCGCATCGAAGCGGCGCCATCTTGCGAATGAGCAAGAACAGTAACCCGCGTGGCAATGACATACGCCCACGCTACTAAATCATCGATTGCAATAATCTGCATCTCGTACATTCCATGCGGCTAATAATGTATGAATCCACGTCCAAAATTTTTTTCGGTAACTGCAACTGAGACATGCTGACAGCCACTGATACAGATAACAGAAGCCACTGTGAGATCGTGGACGACGACGACAGCACGAACACAACAACAACAACATCATCATCATCATCACATCCACACATCTGATGTAACATGATGGAGTGGACCTGATGGGACTAAAGCCTCATCTCGAAGACCAGCTGGCTTCATTCAGTCCTTAGACACTGGCTAGGTTATCTGACCTGTAAAATCCGTTCCTGAATGACCTATAATGTGTCCAATAGGACGTTAAGCCTTTACTTGCTCACTCACCCCAGACAGGAAGTCGCTCGCTATACAGATGATGACGTCATCACAAATCGGAAGTGTTTTGAAGACTTCATAGCTGAAAGTCGGCTAGTCTAACTCTCCCCGCGGGATATGGACAGAACCTCGCTGTAACAAAACTCCAACTATGGCAAAAACAGCATGACTGCGAAAGAAATGATATAAGTCAATTTAGGGTCAGTGTTACAAGGTTATTTGATCTATGTTTTGCCAAGAAGTTTGCCATAGATGAAGCTTTTTTCGTGCTGGCTTTATGTTGGTACTGGGGACCCAAACGGAAGTAAATCCGACCATCAGTGACAGGTGCTTCTGCTCACCGAGAACTTAGATGTCCTTCATCGACGGTACGCTTGCCCACTGCGACGCAGTCGGTCGTCAGCTGTTTCCGGTCCGCCAGTGTAAACCGGCGACGCCGACATAGCGAGGTCACGTGTTTCCGGCACCACCGACGACGAGGGCTGCGCGGGCGGCGGGCCGGGCACAGCCGTCAACTGCGCCACATCACCGGGTCGTCTCTGTTGGCCCGCCGACGTCCCGGTCGGCATCGGCGAGGCAGCCGGCGGCTGACCGTATGGAGCATCGGGTAGCCCCGGTCCACGCGCCATCGACCCCTCGTCAGGCATCGTGTTGGCGGTCGGCGGCGGCAGTGGACTGGGGGGACCGTGGGAATGTCTGGGATGAGGCGCGGCATCTGCAGGTCGGAGAAAGTTGGAAGGAACAAGACCTCGTCGACCAGCGAGTTCACCACGGTAGAAACCGTCATAGTCGACGTCGCCGTAGACTATAATGACATCACCCATCGTGAACTGTAGCTCCTTCTACAACGACCGGCAAACTAATTAACTCTGACTTTCGTCTAAAGACTTTGGACAAGTTGTTCACACGCCAGTTTTTTCTATCATCAGTCAGTGTAATGTAGTACTGATCAATGGACGGTGATGCATTGGGGCTAGATAGGCGACCGTGGGACTGGCGGAATAGCTGAATATCGCCTTAAACTACAGCAAAAAAATCCGCACAACGCCTTCTGAGATTCACAAAATAGTTACGGGATATTAAATTAAAAAGCTATGTAAAATTCGTGTTAAGTGTAGGAAATTGGAAAATTTATATACATCACTTAAAACAAGCGTTTCTATGCGCTGCCTCATCAGCATAACAAATAATGCGTTTTAGAGACGACACAAATCTGCTAAATGACGGAATTAGTGTGAACTGTGGAGGCACCTCGACGTCGACATTCGGCGACAGTTCGTGTGGATTGTAGTCGTAAATTGCGACCATCTTGCGAGCAGGAACGCGAGCCCTCATCGGCGAGTTCTCCTGCCGCCCAGACATTCTCTGACGATGATCATAACCGCCTGCCAAAGCGCCGACAGTGCTTATTTAACTACTAGACCTACTTCATACATTTCATTCCACTCTCGCAACAAACATCACAACTGATTGTTTTTTGTTGACATTTTTGACAACGCAGGCAAAGACGGCAATGATAACAAGTGAAAAAATAACTTGGCGATTGTTGCATCGAATGTGGCGCCACCTAGCGAGCAAGTTGGAACATTTGTATTTATATACGCTACAATGGCTGACTTTATCTTTCACGAAAACTATAGTTTTAAACCGTAGCTTAATCTGGACGCGAAAATTTGGTTTTAAACCAATGCTCGGTTTAACTTTGGTTTAAAACTGAGTTTAAAACTGAGTATGACACTGGGTTTTAAACAGTTTTGGACCGACCGTCATATTTAAAAAAATCCAGTCGATTTACTTTGTATTTGTTTGTAAATAGTAGTTTTATACTGATAAATAATCTAAACACTGACAGATAAATGAATGAAATGCATGCTAAATTCGGTGTCCGGTGATTAACTAGAGCGCCCGCCGCTTCGGCAATACCGCCGTAAACAAAAACATTCGCCATATTTACGTCATCTAAGACATTTATTACTAGTAGTATTAGTACAAACCTGGCCGATAGTGTCGCAGTGGGTGGCCTGCCCTGGGGCCCGGGGCTGGCCTGGGTGCTCCACGCCTTGTATGAGACGGCGGTGGTGGAGGCGTCGTGTTTTCTCTGAGAAGCCTATCGGCAATCTCGGGACTGTCCACGTGCACCTCAGACACCATGTTGTAGGGCACGAGACCGCGCCTGCCTTCCGTCTCACCCATGTAGAACCCGTCGGCGTCTTTTTGACCGTATATCTACACCAATCAAACAAATGGTTTAGTTAATATGTGTGCATAAAATTTCGGCCGGCTGTTTATTTATTTATTTTATTTATTTATTATAAAAATCGTACACGTAGTACATGACAGACAGACATACAATAAGAACAATGAAAATGATAAAAGCAGCAATAAACACAAACACTAGCTAAAACATCGTATATAAAATTAGATGAAACCCATGCCAGCAATGATAACATTATGATCTCGAACAGCAGATTTGCTAATGCAGCTTGCATACAGTTGGTAGAACGATTAGAATGGTTTTCAACAATATTCTTTATCTGACCAGAGAGCACCATTTCGATATTGCACTTATACCGTTGACTACAGAACAATACATTCTTACCTATACAAGAATTGCTACAACCATACTTTATGCAATAGTCAGAAATAAATTTAACATCTGAGTCATGGGCAAGACATCTTTGTACGAAGTTAAGTGAACGCATGCAAACTGGTCAAATATAGGAAGACTACGGCATAACAAAGGCATAAGATAGCTGTGTGTTCGATATGGCAGCTCCCAAATTTTACGAATACTTTTTCTCCACGCTATGCATAAGCTTTGAACCTCATCGTTTAACAGGCGCCATAATTCACAACCATAAAAACTTGTACAGTATGATTGGAATAATCTATACTTAGTGTGGGAATTTAGGGTATTAAAGTAACACAAGGCATTATTTACTTGGCCAATAAAAGCATCCCGTCTGTGGCTAATATCCTCATTATCATCCATACAAGCATTGATAATATGACCAAGATGGGGGTATGACTTCACAAATTCAACGGGTTTACCATCAACGTAAAACACATTTACTCATGCAAAGCTGAGTAAACGCTTAGATCGAGGGAATACAGCCAGACATTTGGACTTCTTTGCATTAAACGAAACACAGTAATCTGTGGCAAAACTGTCACATATAGCAAGCATTTTGCGCCAA
>Ga0126335_1001501_pt1 | contig 13116 bp, 8 predicted proteins | sample OlaspJWI45metaG_FD_108409 | JGI IMG/M metagenome (GOLD analysis project Ga0126335, IMG submission 108409) | Marine gutless worms symbiont microbial communities from Oahu, Hawaii - Olavius sp. 1 OAHU.JWI-45 metaG | ecosystem: Host-associated > Annelida > Digestive system > Unclassified | place...
CAGCCGTTTTAGAGTTATTAACTTTCGAATTGCCGATTTTCCGTTGTCGCACATTTTAGGGCCCAAACTCCTGGATGGATTTTGTAGATGGAGGGACCAATATGTACCAAATTTAAGGATATGATAATCCCAATCATCTGCACATATCAAAAAATTGCACCGTTTCAGAATTGTTGCTATCCAATCGGCTAAAATGGCTAAGATTTTGCAGTTTTCGACCCCTTGTAAACTTTAGGGGGCACATCTGTTAGATGACTAAATGGAAACAAAAATCGCAGATATGCCCAAATTATTGGTACAATTTCAACGAAGATCTGTCCAGAAAGTATAGGCGTCTAGAATAAATTAATAACCATAATTTTAATAACAGCATGACGTAAAACAAAAAGTCTTCACTTCACTGAGGCGTGACGCTTAATAACAGGGCCAGCCACTGGACATCACACAAGATATACACAGTGGTCCAAAAAGTGAGAACTGGTCTCTTTGCCTCTAACTTTATCAAATTTTTAACCGATTTGGCAAATTCTTCCAGTGTTTAAAAGATAAAGAAATTTCCCACAACAACCACAAGACACATTCTGCCACACATTAAATATGTTGCTGCACTGCCTTGTGAAGTTACTGACACGTTCAAATATGCTGCAAATAAGGTATAAAATGAAAATAAAATGCACTAATTTTGTACGTACCGAAAAAAACTATCTAGCTTAGTTACTTATTACTGACTTGTTTATTAAGCTTCACGCATCGTGTAGTGATAGCGAGAGGCTTTATGTTTTACCCTGTGATATTTATTTCTTTATTTTATTCCACAAGGCTATATCTCTGCAGTGGCTTGATGGATCTTCATCGAATTTGTACCAATAATTTGGGTATTGCGGTGATTTTTATTTTTCATTCAGAAATCTGACAGAGATGCCCCCTAAAATTTATAAGGGGTCAAAAACTGCAAACTTTTGAGCAGTTTTTCCTACCCCAGACCTGACTGGAAGGTAGCCACTTCGACACGGTGCAACTTAGAAGCAGACTGAAATAAACTTGATCTCCAGATGAATGGGCTATCATGTCCTGAAGTTTGGCACAGATTGTTCCCCCATCTCCTAAATCTGTCCGGGGATTTGGGCCCCCAAAAGTGCGAAAACAAAAAAATAAGCGATTCGGAAGGTAATAACTCTCAAACGGCTTAAGATTGAGCCAAAGTGACTGCAGGTGTAAAGTAGCTCAATGCCTCTAGTTTCTTCTGCAAAATTTGGTAAACGTCTGTTTAGGGGTTTCTCCAAGATAGCAATTTTCGCACAGGCAGCCCCTGCTCCCGTCAACGAAAATCTGCATAACAATCCAAAATATCTTGTAAATGGTATGAGACATAAATAAGCTTGTACCAGTCACTGATAGCAAATTGCCTTGGCTTTAAAACGGTCCTAAAATCAATGACCTCGAATAACCTTGAATGACCTTAAGCAGTTTTGGGCCTTTTGCGATGTATTTTCACAGTTGGAATTACTACATTAAACTGGTCAAAGGTACATCTATACAGGTTGCAACATCATTTAGACCAGAGACTCTAGTTTGAGATGATATATAATTTATAGCTATATTCGCAGGGAAGCACCACTGAACTATTCGAATATGCAGTTAGCGAAATATGAGCAACTAGAAGAACTACTGTCAGATATAAAACTTCCTTACTCTAAACGAGCTGAAAATGGAGCTATAATGTTCTGGCGTGAAATGTAGCCCAAAGGGTCTAGTTTCTCCTGGGCAAATTTCATAATCGTCCGTTTAAGGGTTTTCCAAAAATTGCACTTTTAGCAGAGGCACCCCCATCGCGAGCATAAAAATTTGCAAAGGTATCCGCAATATCTTGTAAACAGTTCGTGATATAACTGAGCTTGTACTATCCACTAATAGTGAGTCGTATGGTCTTTCAGTCGATGCTAAATTCAATGACCTTGAATGACCGTCAATGACCTTGTATGGAGTCTTGGCCCTTTTGCGGTGTATTTTCACCAAAATGCTATGTTTTTGATGTGTAATACATCAACCTGGTTTAAGGTACATATGTACAATTTACAGTACAGTTTAGAACAAACATTCGAGTGCATGGCAGCATATAATTTACGGTAATATTTATGGCGATTGTCCTGAAATGTTAGACGAGAGAGAGACACCCCAAGTCGACATCTGTGAAATGAAGTAAGCATGTGCCACAGGCGTTGTCTAAAACACTAAAAGACAGATATCGCAGCCAATAAACCCCAGAAATGCCATATGTCCAAAAATAATTCAAAACCTCTGCCATCTTGACCAAATTTAATATGGACACGTTAAGGAGTGGTCTAAATATGCTTGCTTTGAAAATCCAAGACAGCGGACAGCGGCCATCTTAAAGTTGTTAAATTGCTTAACTAGGCCGCAGATACACAGATTTTGCTGAAATTTTTCATGGTGACACAAACTGAAGATTCGCAGAGTCAAAATTGGAACTGGAAGTTGAATACAGTCACTAGGGGTGTTATTTTGAACGTTGCTCTGGGATCATATCGCTGCCACTGATCAAGATATTTTCACCAAATTTGGTGACTATGTTGCAAATTGGGTCCTGCAGCGTGTGGAATTGTCCAAATACGGTGCCTTTAAAAATCCAAAATGGTGGGCAGTGGCAATATTGGATTAGTTGAATCGGTGTAACTTGGCCGCGTATTGTCCAATGTGGCTGAAATTTTGCATGATGGCAGATATGAGGATGACTCAGACAAAGCCCCTCCGTGATAAACCCCAGAAAAAACGTCCCCAGCACTATACATCTAGACAGATGACAATGCACTGAACCCACAGAAAAACACCACCCCGCGCTGAAGTCCTTGGATAGACTCACTTCTCAAACTCCTCAGAGAGATGACCCACACAAAAAACACCCGCACATTCACTTTCAGGGTATACCCTCGAACAATTCCACTGATATAAATGGATTGTTGGATTTGGCTGCAATTTTGCCCATGCCGCATGCGAGGTGAGTGTCCCTAAAGATGAAATCCGAAACTAACTTTACCAAAACAAGCTGATGATGCATAATTTTTGGCAGAGAATCTCATGAAGCTATTGCCTACTAGTAACGTCTAGAAAGTTTGGTACTGCTCGAGAGCCACCTACGTGGTTGCTACAGCAACCACAGCATCATTGCAAAACAGCACGTGCTGGTCTACCGCATGAGTTCAATAATGGAGTTTCTTACGGTCTTCGGTGATAATTAAAGTTGTTTAAAACATCTCGTCTGTCCATGCATGCAGTGCAAGATATCAAAAACAGTGAGTGTTCAAAGTGCTGTCTTTTAGCTCTGACAAAGGCTTGCTTGCTCTATTGGTCTATCAGCTTGTTAACAATGGTCTGTTCAAAGTCAGCCCAGACTTCCACAAGTCGCTGCTTCTGGGCCATGTAATGTACTGGCTTCTTGTACGTGCCTGCATGCAGCCCCAAGTCTTGTACTCAACTGTGTTAAGGTGCGGACTGATTGGCGGCCACAAATCCAGTGAAATAAAGTCGGGTGTTTCTTGACGCAAGAAAACGAGTGTCAAACATGCACGTTGGACTTGTACAACACCTGTGCACTGACCTGCTGGTAACCTGTTTAAATACAACTTATGTGAAATGCTGTTTTAATTGCAATTGTGCACGTCAAATGATAAGGATATTTTGGTGGAGTTATGTTACAAAGTGACAGTAGCATATTAGCCCAGTTCTAGGACAGGAATTCGTGAAATTTGTGACGTCATCAAAGAATATTTATTAGCGATGGGCAATTTTTAATTTTTTTTATCTATTTCTGGAACTGGAATGGAAGCGTGAACTTGGTCATGACGGAAGTGGAATTCTGACAAATTTGATCTTTGTTTAAGAACCGGAAAGAACCAGCGGTTCGAATCTGGTGCCTCTGTGCGGAGGTCCGTAGCAGTTATGACACCGACAGCCATTTATATACTCTTAGAAACCACTGCGTGTACATGTGCATGTGGGCCAGCCTGCATGTACGCGTATGAGTCATTAGCAGCAGCTGCTGCAATTTGGTAACTTGATACCTTTGCATAACTGTCCATGACTAATCAAACAAACGCAACGGCATCATACAGTTTTGCTGAGTCATTGTTCATTCTTGGTCGCAGTACGTCCAACGTAGTTAGATGAGGTCTGCAGTCAAGCATCTTCTTTGTGGAGTTCCACAAGGATTGGTGCTTGGACCTATTCTGTTCATTATCTACACGGCAGACCTGGTTGCTGTCGTTGAATGGCACGGGTTTCGCCCCACCATACTTATCATATGACTTTCATCGCTTGGTGGATATCCCATCTCGGCGACGTCTGCGGTCCGCGTCTTCGCTGCAGCTCGACGATCCATGCACTCATCGTCAAACTGTTGGCGACCGAGCGTTCACTGCTGCCCGTCCGTATGTATGTATGTTCCAAGAAATTTGGAACTGGAAACGTAACAAGGCAAAAGCAGTTATCTGTGACATCACCAAAATATTTATTTATATGATGGGCAAAATGAAGTTTTGTTTACTTTCCAGTTCTGGATCAGAAATGAAAAATATTTAGTGCTGTGTAGTGATCATTTAATTTTCTTAGTATTCATATTCAAACATCAGTTACTTTTTAAAAATATAGTATAAATTTAAAAAAAATATAAATTTATTAACTTTATTAATACACATATAATAGTTTTTAATTATTTATTTTTAATTCTTTTTTATTCACATTTATTCACACATTTTTTAAACAATTAATTTTTTTTCATATTTATATTGATATTTTTATTTCTTATTTTTTATTTGTTTTTTAGTAATTCCTTTATTAATTTGTTATTAATTTGTAATTATTTTTTGCTGTTTATTATTTTTTAAATTTAATTTTTAAATTATCTATTTAAAGTTGAACTTTACCTCTATAAGTTTATATGTTTAAGAGCTAAAATAACGAAAATGACTCAAAGGTACATTGTGATGTTATCTGCATTCTTTTCAGTCATTTTGTGTATTTGTTACTAATTCCACAAAGAAATAAAATCACGGATGATAAATCTCAGTCGTTTGTTGCTGCACACTGAAAACATTTCAGTTTGTGTTTGATATCAGACATTAGCATGCATATTTATTTAATTTTTAAAATTATTTTTATAGCATTTTAAAAATATTTACATTTTAATTTATTAATAATTTACTTATTTATTTTTACTTATTTATTTACTTACTTTTTAAAAATTGTTTACATTTATTTTCATCATTTATTTTTATTTGTTAGTTTATTTATTTTCTCATTTTAAAAAACATTATTTATTTGGAACAGACTGCTGATGACTGATGATGATGATGTTGAACAGTGTGACGTTTAATTACTAACATCAGTGTTAGATATTCTTAGTGTTTTATTTGTCGTGTCTGCATGCAAAAATTAAAACAGATTATACAACTGACCTTTTTAAATGTTTTACTGTCGTTGACATAGCACTCATGTTGTTAGAAACAATAAAACAGACACAGCTGTTCACATGCTGAGTTCATTTTTATTTTTATATCAGTCATTTTCATTTTGGTATTTGTTACTCATTTAGCAAATATACATAAAATCACAACTGGCGATCGCAGACGTTTGTCGCTGCACTGTGTGAACATGTCAAACATTAGCATACATGTTTTAAATTTATTTTTTAAAAATTATTTTTTACTGCATTTAAAAAATATTTATTTTAATTATTTATTTATTTACTTATTTTTTAAGCACTTGTAATTATATTTTCATTTAATTTTCTTATTTACCAATATTTACTTATATGGAATTGATCATTGTTGCTGCTGCTGACACCGATGATGATGATCACAGTGATGAACTGTGTTACATTAGACTAGTGACATTAGTGTTAGATAATTTTTAGCGCTGTATCATCATTGTCGTGTTTCCATGCATGTTGTTAGAAAATTGTTCACATTTTCCGACTTATTTCTTAGCATTATGACAGACAAGCGCAAGAATATTATCGTCACCAAAACTGGTTCTTCAGTGAAACTAGCAAGGATATGGTTCACACAATCCTCTACTTCAAAGCATACAGAAATACAGGCAGTAATGTCCAGTTAGCACTCAAAAATACTCCGTACCTGACGAGAGTTATAGGTCCAATTACAACACACAGCACTCATTTAAAATATTCTCCAGTCTTGTTTTCACGGTCGACGCAAGTGCTTATGCTACAACTGTCAGCGCGATGTGGGAGGGGCAGTAAGTTACAGACAAGCAGTTTTTAAAATGTTAATTTTTGCCAATCACTAAATTCAAATTTCTCGGAACAATGACTGAGCAAAACTGGACGACGCCGTCGCACCTGTTTGATCAGTTATGGACGGTTATAAAAGGGTATCAAATTACCATGTTGCAGCAGCAGCAGCTAATGACTCATATGCGTACATGCAGGCTGGCCCACGTGCGCATGCACACGCAGTGGTTTCTAGTATATAAACGGCTGTCAGCGTCGTAACTGCTACGGACCTCCGGTCAGAGGCATTAGATTGGAACCGTTGGTTCTTTCCAGTTCTTAAACAAAGATCAAATCTGTCGGAATTCGACTTCCGTCGTGACCGAGTTCACGCTTCCATTCCAATTCCATAAATAGATAAAAAATTAAAAATTGCCCATCACTAATAAATATTCTTTGATGACGTCATGATGACGTCACGAATTTCAGAAATACGTACATTTTAAAGTTTGCTCATCATTAAAGAAATAGTCATGATCACGTCATGAATTTTGCAAATTCCACGAATTCCGGTCCTAGGAGCTGTGCTAATATGCTACTAGTGACGCCTGTTTCCTAAAAAACCTCACTGCCAAAGTTGTGCCGTAGACCTACGCGGTTTTGCAATGATGCTATGGTTGCTATAGCAACTACACAGATGGTTATCGACCTATACCGCAGTCCAGTTTTTTGAGACACGTTGTATATGAGCGGGAGATCACGACATCTGCACCAACTTTGGTGCAATGATACAAAATGAGATCTCTACCGAGTTAAGCAAGTAAAACATACTGCACATGCAGCACGAGGCTTTAGGTGGCAATACAACAGTAACTGACACATCTTCTAGTTACCCCTTTTTCTGGTTCCTGTTAAATATTCTTTGAAATAGCAGACATTTTCTATTTAAACAGGCCTAAATGTTGACAACGCCCCCTGCATAACGAGCATGCGTCACTTTACAACTTAGTCAGTCACTCAGATCTGAACTAGGCCTATCAAGCAGAGATCTGCACGGGGATGGCGATCACGGGAATCCCGCGGGAATGGAAACATGTCACGGGATTCCTGCAGGGATGAAGCAAAATTGTATGGGATTCCCGCGGGAATGTAGTTGTATTTGACTTTTGTGGGTTAACTTATTAACTTACTATAGGCCTGTCTACTGCAACAAGTGACGTCTTCACGCATGTGGGGGATGGAACTGAAGTTCTGTGGGGATGGGTGGGGATTGGTGTGATTTCTGTCGTCGTGCAGGTCTCTACTATCAGCTCAGCTAACCTTTGTGTCCTTGTGCTGCTGCTTGTGGCCACGTCTGTGACCACGCCAATGAGTTGCCCAATAACTAGACAACTTGCCATGCACCTTGTTATCTTCCACCCTGACAGAGAGCACAGACAGCGAAACAGACAGACAGTCATTTGCAACATACACCAACCAACCAGCCTCAAGCACGCATACATTCGGTCATGGAGAGCACAGACAACAACACAGACAAACAGTTATTTACAACAGTCAGTTGCATCACAACTACAAAACTGCATCGCCGAATTCGTCAACTGGTGCAGAGCTCGAAGACTGCAGCTTAATGCCAGTAAGACTCTACTGCACTAAAGTTGCTATTACTGTCAGAGAAAAAACGTTGTCAGTGATGACACTAATATCTGCTGACACTGTTCGTGACTTAGGAGTGCAGTTCGACTGTGAGTTAAGCATGTCAGCTTACATTGCTACGACTGATGCGTCGTTTACTTGGACATGATGTTGCTGCTAAACTCGCCTTAGCATTTGTCATCTCACGATATACATACATATATAATTTTATATATGCTTACAGGACTCCCGAGTCAACGATTGCACCACTGCAGTGTCTTAAACTCTGCTGCTTGTCTGGTGTTGGGCTTTCGGCCATGAGATCACGTCACTGCAGCATTAACTGAGCTTCACTGGCTACCAGTTGCGGCACTGCACGCTGGTGTATCAGCCAATTACTGGTAATGCAACGTCATACATCATGCTTCAGCCAGTTTCCGGGCTTAATCAACAGACTCAACTTCAGTCAACTTCTAAGGGCAATCTGGTCGTCCCACAAACAGAACTAAAATTTGGCGAACGTGCGTTCAGTGTCGCCGCTCTGCGGCTCTGGAACAAACTTCCCTCCGACGTCAGACAGGCATCTACATTGGCAACATTTAAGAGACACCTCAAAACCTTCTTGTTTTCCAAACATTATAGCACAGTGTTAGAACAGTAAAAACCTATTTCTTTAATAATCTCCAGTTTTATCTACTCAGTTTTATTTTTTTATCCATAGTATTGTTTTTATCACTCACTAAGTTATATTATCCCTAGCCTATTTTATTTTTTATTTTACTCACACATTATTGTTTTGTAAAGGACTGGTCGGCATTTGGCCGAAAGCCTTTTTGTTTTGTTTTACTTTACTGACACCAACCAGCCAGCTTCATGCATGCATAAACTCTGTCACAGACAGCACAGCGACGAAAGAGACAGAGAGTAATTTACAACAGACAGCAATTAAAGTGTGTCGAAGGGGAGCACAAACCTGCATGCTACCACTGTTTTATGACTGCGACCTTGAGATTAACCACATGAACTTGAAACTCGAAGGTGACCAAAATATTCTAAAGATGTACCTTCATACTGAAGAAATAAAGCTGCTAGCTTAAGGCATTCAAAACTTAGAGCTTAAATTGATGAAATACGAAAATATGCCTCACAGGTCAAGGTCAAAATGTCAAAAGTTCCTAAATAAAATTACTTCGTGCGTCATCGTAACAGATATTCCAATCAAGCCCCAGCAATTTCCAACCAATAGTTTCTGTGTTGCACGCGACTGCTTTTACGCGGCTGTGACCTTGACCTTGGACTCATGACCTTGAAACTGAACCATGGCCTAGATATTCTAAAGATGTGTCTCCATACCATAAAAGAAGTTGTTAGATAAAGCCATTTGAAAGGTATAGCATGAATTAGAAAAATATGAAAATAGCTTTCAAGGTTAACTTCCAATCACTTGTAGTGTTCCCCATGGGACATATTCCTACCAAGCTACATCACTTTCTGTTCAGTAGTTTTCGAGATTTTGTGCGGACAGAGAGACGCACACACAGACGCAGATACAGGCAGACGCCACCAAAAACAATACCTGCTCGCAGCAAGGATGGTGCACAAGTAACCAGCCTCACACATACATACACTCTGTCACTCATTTCCGCTGCGTCCAACAAAACAGAAGATCAAGCAACTCATGGTGGTCTTAACTAATTTTCATAAATTTTCACTGCTGGAAAATTATTAAATTATCAGCAAAAGTAATTAATATTTCTACCACACTTTACACATGCACATGTTGGTAAGAAAAAGATTTATACTTCTTGACATGTCATCAATGGCTATTTAGTGTACTATAAAGCATTCTGCTACTAAATGTATTGTCACTGTGGCAGGCAGAAAACCTGATCTCTCAAGTGATACAGTTGACAAAAATATACAATAGGCCAATCTGCAAATCTAACCAAAAGTTCAGAAGATTTTCCATATATTTCAGGAAAAGTTTAACAAAAATTCAACTAGATTTTAAATGTAGTTTCAGCCCACTGATCCTGTTTACACAAGAGCCCTTACTATTTAGCTGGCAGTTATCACAATTATCACGGGATGTTGTTTCAGGTGCTCCTTTTAGTTAGTCCCACCAGAAAATTGACAAAAAATGTGCAAAATTTTACCGGAAAATTGCACTACAAAGTTGACGAAATTTGCATCAGGTTGTGTGTATCTTGTACTCTACGGTTTTGACATACAAATTTTGTCAGGGTTTTGATTATATAAAATACAGAACAAATAAGAAGCTGTTTGTGTCTATGGTCTAGACGAATTAGTTTTCAGATGAACTTGTTGTTGTCAATTATTTGGAACTGTGGAGATCTGCAAGTTTTAATTCAGCCCAACAAAATTAAAGGTGGCCCCACTGCAGAGTGCAGATCTGCAATTTTTTACTCAGCCCAACAGCCGCAGAACTAGGACTATGTTGACAGGGCTGTAGAAATGGGTTGGCTAGCATTTTTAGGCATTTTAAAATACGCCTAAAAATCTCAGAAATACAATTGTAGGTCTGTATGTTTTTTATGCAATTTAAATGCAATTTTCATTGTAATTTGTAACAATTCTTCTCTGACTGATACCTTTAATCTGCCCGCCACCACCTCCCTCCCTCGCCATGGACTACAGATAATTATGTAACACAAAGCGGTGCTTGTCGCTGGCATCACGTCTCAATGTGTCAATGTCAACCAAAAATTTTTAGCATGGCTAGAATAGCAGAGCTATTATGAAGTCCATGGAGGTGCAGTCACAGAGCTATGTTGGGGAAGGACTGTGAAAAAAAACGAATTTTTTTAAACGTTGGTGGAAGATGGGCAGAGATGGGATGATTGGATGTCAGACGGCAGCGAGTTCCAGAGGAGCGATGCAGCGACCTGGAAATGTGTGTCGACCGACGGTTGTGAGCTGGAATGATGAAACAAGCAACTGATGTGATGATGACAAGCGAAGTTGGTGACGACCAGGCAGGTTGGCGACATGAACAAGATCATTCAGGTATGGTGGCATGAGACCATGCAGGACATGAAACATCATGACAGCCCCCTTGAAGTCGACACGCTGTGGTAGATGCAGCCAATGTAGAGTTACAAGAGCCTATGAGACATGATCATAGCAACCTAGTCGTAACAGCAGACAAGCCGTAGTGTTAAGAACAAAATGGAGGCACTTCTGTAGATATGCTGGAAGCCCGACCAGGCAGAAGTTGCCATAGTCGAGTCTTGAGGGCCCAAGAGACACCACCAAGGAACAGAAGCAGTCGTTGGCGACGTATCGACGAAGGTGAAAAAGCTGGTGAACTGCAGCAAAGCAGCATGACATACCTCGCCGAACATGAGTGACCATACCAAGATCGTTGTTGATAAATACACCCAGGTCATGAACGGTGTTGACAGGACAAATGAGTGAACCAGCAACAGAGAACGAACAGCTGGGTAGATGCAACAACTTACGAATGGACCTGCACCATATCAGCTCCGTTTTGTCGACACTGAGCTGGAAGCGGTTCGAGCGCATCCAGTTAAGAGATGCTGTCGACATATTGTGTGACTATGTATTCATCAAAGACAAAACTGCATCAGAGAGCCACACATCTGGCTGTCATCAGCATATTGGTGTAGTGACAAGCCATGTTCTGCGACAATCGACGCCAGATCAGCAGTGTAAAGAATAAAGAGTATTGGCCCAAGGACCGACCCCTGTGGCATGCCACAGATAACGTCAGTGAGGTTCAGAACATTTGCCGCCGCAGCATACATGCTTTCTTCGACGTTTGATCGAAACCAAGCTCGTGCTGAGTTGTCGACACCGAAAGTGACTTCCAGCCTCTCCAATAGAATTCCACGGTCAACACTGCTGAAGGCCATGGAGAGGTCGAGAAGAACAAGTATGGTGGTGAGGTGCATCTAGAAGATCCGAGAGAGTGAGGATAATCACAGTTTCAGTTGAATAGCCTTGCCCGAAGCCAGATTGAGTTGATGGCAGTAAACAGTTGGCGTCAAGGTACGTCACAAACTGACGAACGACTAGATGTTGCAGCAACTCGAAAATGACCAACAGGTTTGATATCAGTCTATAGGATGAACGACTAGCTTCATCCAGACCCAACTTCTTCAGAATTGACATAACAAATTAGTCCTTGAAAGAAGCAGGTACGCAGCCGGTGGAACAGGTGTGTCAGAAATGGCATGAGTACATCTGAAACACCCTTTAGCACTGAAACTGGAACTGGATCTGCAGCAGATAACTTGTCTAGTAGCCATGCAGTGGCAGCAGTAACATCGTCTGATGACAGTAGCGCAAACTCCGTTAACGCGGCACCATGCAGCGTAGGACCAAAACGAGACACCCAACTATTATCTCAGCCGCTTGGCTTGCCTCAACGACATAGTTTACCACAACTGCTCAAGACTGACAACAATAGAGAAACTTGTGCCAAATTTGCACTCCAATGCAAAAGTTGCACAATCACAAGAAAACATCAAAACTGTGCAAACACTGTGCAGCATAACATCATAATTTTCTGGGAGTGGTTCTATTTAGCCACAAATACAAAATTCCAGCAGCACCACCAGACGTACGTGTTAGCTGCAATCACTGGGGCAGACCGGAGTGGTGAAGCAGTTCGTGCTGTCAGATGATCCACAACTTTCATGTATGAGTCTTCTTTGCACGACTGCCACTGACCAACGACAACACCGGCCACTGTCAGTGCTCCGCTGTGCTGTGGCACCATAGCTGCACAACACACATATATATGTAGTTGTATTGCAGTCTCTACTGTCAATATCACGCATCCAAAGGACTTCAGCGATACACCAGGACAATACGCATTAATAATAATAATCATGGTTTTATTTGTACTGCAGCACGAATGCTGGATTCGTGCTCAATATCTGCCACGCAGGACAGTGCATATAATACCGGGTTGCCCAAAAAAAAACGTCCTGAACTTTGCGTAACTGTAACAGCGCATATACTTTATGGGGCGAAATTTCCTTCGGCACATTTGTAGATCAGTATGTGCTGTTACTTACTTATAAATTAAGTAAGTAAGTAAGTAAGTAAAACGTAAATTTATATAGCGCATATCATTTTAAAAAAAAACCTCTAATGCGCTGGTCACATTAGTAGAGACTAAAAAGGATTGTTTTAAGAAACTGTTTAAAACTGTCAAAACCGCACGCTGGATCTCTCAGCTCGCCCGG
>Ga0126335_1001502_pt1 | contig 13115 bp, 8 predicted proteins | sample OlaspJWI45metaG_FD_108409 | JGI IMG/M metagenome (GOLD analysis project Ga0126335, IMG submission 108409) | Marine gutless worms symbiont microbial communities from Oahu, Hawaii - Olavius sp. 1 OAHU.JWI-45 metaG | ecosystem: Host-associated > Annelida > Digestive system > Unclassified | place...
CCTACGCCGCCAGCGCGTGGTGGGGCTTTACGTCAGCAGACGATCGACGTCGGATCGAAGCTGTGCTGCGTCCCGGACTTCGAGCACGCTTCTATCAGTCCGAGTGGCCCACCGTTGCGCAACAGATACGGAACAATGACGACACACTCTTTCACCGCGTTCTTAGTTGCAGTAACCATGTGCTACAATGCCTACTACCTGACAAATGCAGCCATGGCGATACAAGAAACTTTCTATATAGGCTCTTGCATTGTGACATTTATTGATGTTATTTATTTGTGACATTACTTTCTTTCTTATTTCATTGTTTAAGATGCGTCATGTCATCTTTCTTATTAAACGAATATATATATATATATATTACCATTAGAGTATGACTATTGCTTGATGACTTGAACACAATAAGTGACTACAGTATTGCAGCAACAGCCGTAAACGTTTTAACATAGTCTTTCTGAAGAAGAACAAACCTAAGCGTTGCTGCTGTCGTTCCTGACGCCAAACTGAAAATACTGAAACAGTACGCATCTAGTTCAGCTCGGCACTCCTAAAGCCTTCAGGAGTGCACTACAGTCCGTCTAAACTGGACCAGGGCACTCCACTGCTATATGCGTTGCGCCCTATCCCCGAGGAGCCGGAGGTCCACCTCTTTTTAGCTTAACCGCACAGATATTGATGTTGGCGAAGCCGAGCACACAACTAACCAGGCACACACACCCAAGTGCAGGAGTCTTCAACCCATTGAAGTTTGCGCTTTCACACGAAGAAGAAGAAGAAGGTCTAAGGTCAAGTTCAAATATCAACAAAACTCTATCACTTACGAGGATTCGTATTAAACATATTTTCTAATCAAATTACATCAATTTCTGATCAGTAGTTTTGAGTCTTGCGCGGACAAACACACAGAGAGACGCCAGTAAAACCAAACCTTATCACCAGAGACGGGTTACGGCATAGACAGTGTATTCAAAGACAAGGCGCACCCAATCACTAATACAGTAGGCCTACATATTATTCAACTGCGATTTACAGTTAATTGCTATGAACGGCAAAAATCAAAATGCCAGAATGGCGGATAAACACTGTGTGAAGTGGTGCGGATCCAAGGTTTTGTGGTGCCAAAAAACGACCGTAGTCCCGGAGAAGTTGGTTCGGGACGTCTGAGTGAGTCGGACCTGCATGTCGTCGTCTATGTCCCTATCCTCTGCAGACCTTGCCGCGTCGTTGATCCCAATTCCCTTCCACTTGATCATCTCTCCAACGTCTTCTTGATCACTTCAGGTTGGTCGTCCTTTATTTCTGCTACCTAGTACGCAGACCTGTATTATGTCCTTCTCCAAGCACTGTGTTTCCTCATTACGTGTCCGTAATAAGACAACCGTAATTTTCTACATGAATGAAATTAGTGCAAGTCACTTTAACAAAGCACTTTGTTGATAACAATACAGACAGCACAACATATAGCGAAATTCTACATGTAGCATATTTTTGCTTGTTGATCACATAACGGCCAAACATCAGCTGATCAACCCAAAACTACTGAAAAAGCGACTTCTTTATTTCAGCACAATTTCCGTGCACCATACTGACCCAACGGCAACATTGATTAAGCGTCTTATCGTGATATCGACAGCGTATATACGACCAAAATCGCGACTGATAGCCCAAGTTAGAGCTAGCCGAGCTGCTTGCTACTAGGCCTACCTGCACTCATCTAATTAGCAACAGACGTTGAAAGAGCTTGCATACTGTACAGGGTGGGCCAAAATAAATTACACCCCGTAGAATAAATAGCGCTTAATCAGCGCATTGTGTACTAATGTGAGAACTTTTATATCATCGTACAGAGTTTATTATGCGCAAAATACGACTGCATATGTTGGGTTATGACGATTTTTCATATTTTATAAACGTACAAGAAACATTTCTGACAGAGAAAATTCTGATGATGTCAGTCGTTTGTCAACTAAATTATCAATATACCATGTTGCACAACTACAAAAGTGTAACTGCTTCATGCTGAAAAGAGATGAAGTGCAACAAATTGTAAACAGTAAAATCTGTCAACATCGATAATATTTAAAAACTGGTTCAAATCTGCAGAATGAGTTTTCTTTGCAATTGCAATTTTCGTTGCAATTCCTGAGCAAGTAAATGGTGACGTTTTAACAACTAGTTTCTAAAAAATGGTTTAACATACAACAACAATTGTATCACTGTGGCGAGAATAATTTTCGGCCCACCCTATGAAATAAATTCGCCACAAGCTGTAAAACGGAATAAGAAAATAGGAACAAAACTTAGCAAAAAGTCATTAAACCATAATATTGAACGTATATATGCAATACACAGTGATCAGGAATCACTTTCATTTCTTTGTAGCCTCCTCCGCTTCTTTCTTTTCCTTCTCCAGTTCTGTAAATATAAACCTAATATTGACAAGTGGTCAAGTAATGTGGCGAAGGCCGCATCGTACCCATCGCCGCAGAGGGATCGGGACTCCCATCTACTACAAGGTGCCTTGGGTCCCCAAGAGTCTCCATCTCAGACATGACATCGATCCGTTGCGCCGTTTTGGCAGGGCGTAGGCGCGTGACAGACTGACAAACACTTCACGCTACGAGATCATCGATCGCAACAGACCGCAACTCATACATTTGATGCGGCCTAAAGCAAAACGATAAAGTTTTATACCGATGTATTTTGCACACAACTGCATGTAACCAGTGACGTATACCGAGGAACAGGACTAGACCGATACGCTAAGGGCCAACCAAGACAAAGGTCATTGAGGTCAATATGGCCAAAGGCAAAGCAGCAGTTAACGGTTTAAGACCAATATGACTTAAATACATCTGCAGTTACAATATTTTCTTTTACGGAAGTAAAATAAAAGTAAAAATCAGAATTTGCATAAATACAAGAGGCCAAAGTGATTTGGCTAAGGCTGCACCGAATGACCCCGCGTGACAGACAGACTGACGGACACGTCGGACATCGCTCACATGGGTAACAACAGTCTTCATCTCATGCATTCGATGCAGCCTAAAATGATTCAGGATCGAAACATTCATACAAACGTAATTCATGAAAGGCATACATGAAGTATTAAATGGGAAAGAGTGCAAGCAAGTACTCAGTAAGTAAGTATGTAGAATTATACATCCCATGGTGGATAAACAGCAATACTTTCTTACTATATATTGTACTTTCATATTTTATGTAATTATTTGATAGAGCTATCAGTGCACATATTAGACATAGCCTACAGTATACATAACATTACTGCTGTCTCTGGAGTGTAGTGTAATCAATGCACCTTCTTTTGTCGGCAGCGGATTCTTCTCCTTAGTTTCCGTCTTTTTCAATTTGTTCTTGTCGAAGCTTTCAACTTCTGCCATATCTGCGCCAGCACATCACATGTGCATGCATTCGTCATTTCCAGATACAGAAAAATGAAATAAGCCCAGTTGGGGTGTTTACGTATACAGGCAAAATTTATCAGATAGTAATTCGTTTTGCAAAAAAAAATCAAAATTAACAAGCAAGCAGGATTTTTGATGTCGTTAGATATCGCTGCCTCGTGATCTATCATAACTGAACAGTTAACTGCTGAATTAGCTGTGAAAATGCCACGTCACAAACGTTGCAACATGCTTCTGTCGTCCGGGTGTTCAGCGTTATTACAGTATACAGCATCTGTGATTTCTATTTTCATGGCATTAAACGAGGTTCATTTTAAATACAGCTTGAATAGGCCTATTTCCTTCTTATTTCAGATTCTGTCGCGCTATATTGGTTTTCATTTAATTTTTAATTGCAGTTGTTTGATGTCAGTATATATGACAGTATTTGAACACGTATTTAAAATGTTAAAAGTACAAAGATCAGCAAGCTACTACAGAAATCTTTTCTAATTAAATATGCAAAAACTGCGGTGTAACTTTTTTCCAGCATATTATAATGTTTAATATCTTTCTCAATTTTTATCTTCTGATTTTAGTTTATTTCGTTTTCCATTCTCATTTCATCTTCACTGTTCTTAGTAATTTTCATTTCAGTTTCTATTCAAGTTTTTGGTCTAACAATGTTTAATTTTCAGTTCTAGCTTACTACTTGTGGGCCACTAAGCAGCGGCGCTCTAGGCCTAGAAGCAGTATTAAGCCTAATATCCGCGCGCACCTGCAACTTCTCTGCACGCTAGGTGGCAACACGACACATACACATAATAACAGAGACAGACAGACCGACAGAGACATTGCCGGATGTTAGGTGCACGAGCGTTGAAACAACATCCGTATTGTGAAACGTTTGCATGGGCTACATGTATAGAGCTATAAACGCAGGACTACTAGGCCTATAGTAGGTTTATGCTTCTTACCTGGTTTCTCCGGATCCGGCATTGTGAGAATAGGCTAATTCGTTTTTCTCCAACAAAGAAGACGAGCCTGAAACAAACCAACAATCGAACTTTGAGCAATGGTCACCAAAAATCATGTACAATTTACTAGGCCTACCACCTAAACCTACGACCACGAAATTTCGCGGGAAGAATCCTCAGACACTAGGGTATCGTACGGTGCAAACCTTATGTTGATATCTTGAACCGTTTTGGTGGGGATCAACTAAAGTAACAGACAGACAGACAGACGGAATTTCGATGGCAATTGCGGCGTCTTACGACGCGCGCTAAAAAATCTGTGGTGTACATTTGCGGCGGCAGAGCTGTTGGCGCTGTCTGCAGTATCCAAATGCCAGAAGTGCAGAGTCTGCATTTACATCCATTCAGTCAATACAGCTGCAGCAGCCAACTCGCAGTGGCCGCGGATGACTCGCGACATATTCCACAGGGATGCAGAGACTCGTAAAGATGCAGGAACGACGTCATAAATTCACTTCCACAATTTCCACATGCACACGTGACACGAACACTGAATAACGGTTGTGAAAATGAGTCGCCGTGGTACAACATCAACGTAGCCAAAGTGCTGGCTGTGTGTAGACTTCGCGTGATGTTGAATACATCATTTTGCAAATTTGAATCCAGTGTCATTCCGGCTTACGAATGTGGAGGATATAGCCCAACCGTTCTGAGTGTTTAGCGTTCTAAGAGCTTCAGATAACCAGTAGTAGGCCTACTGGCTCTTAAAATTATTGTTTGCAGCTAGACGGTTTCGGGGTGATGTAAGCTTCTACGCTGTCTTACAGTGCGTGAACCCAGAGACGTAATATACCTACTTCGTACTTCTACTTGTAGTTGTACTCGAGTATATCTCGAGTACAAATTTTCAGTACTCGTACTCTTACTTGTACTCTTGGGTGATGTACTCGTAGTTGTACGACGTTAGTTTTTTTAAATTTAACAGCTAGGCCTATTCAGTATTCACACTCGTGTTGTTATTGTATTGGAGATGACACGCTGATTAGATGGAGCTGTAGTGAAACCCTGCTATCTCGCCCACGTTGAGATGTAAAATTTGCCTCTCGCCTTCATAGATCTGTAATGGATGTCTTCTCATGCATGCACCCCATGCATAAGAGATAGTCACTCTCATCCCTGCTGAGGTGTCAGTGAGTGCAAAGGCAGTGGTGTGGTGGTATATCAAACTATGGCGTTTCAGTAGGCCTATACTCATCTTTTTGAAATGCAAGTGTGATGGAAGCATGGAAGTGATCTCAAATGAAATGAATAGCCTAGACAAGTTACGATAACATTTTTAACACTTAGTCGTCTATTTCACACATGCAAACACTGCTTAAGACTTAAGTCATATTTGGCATTGCAAAAACACTGCTCTATGCCAGACTCTTAATTCTGGTGCCAGGACTTGTACTCGTACTTGTACATGTACTTACAGCTAGTGTATTTGAAACATCTCAAATCTCATCACATGTCAAATCACCGTGGTTACAAAAAAACGTCTGACTTCGGTGTGACCCAAACTGGATATTTTAACGACTTCATTGAATTTAGACCATGGTAAATTATAGCAACGGCGTTAGAATCAGTAGATTTATCACGAAAGTCGAAATGTTCGTGTGCCTACACGTGGCAAACGGAAACGGAACCTCGCGAGTCACTGGAGCCAGGGCAACATTATGATTGCAGGCAACGCGAACAGCATAGCAGTTTCAGCCACTTTGACTGTTAAAACTAAAATATCAGGTTATCGTAATGTACCATTGGTTTCCATACACGAGTGCATGACAAAATGAAACAATTCGTTATCTCCATTACTCACGCCCTACGCATATACATAAAGCTTTATTTTCGTTCTCAACTCCCAAATGTCGGAAGGATTTTCGGTTATGTGGGAGTGAAACGAGACACATATTGATGTAATGGAAATGATAGAAATTTTATCCCGGCGCATTTCCACGCGGCTCAAGCATCCTTTCCTGGAACAAAGTTAGGTACGGCCTGCAAAAAGCTGTAAAAAGCTAGGCAGTAAATCTGAATGTAAGCCAGCGTGAAACAACAACATGTCGCAGTCGCTCACTGATTCATCCATATTTGTTAATTTCAAGACGACAAACCGCATCAATGGCGTACTTCCAAATCCAATTTAGTCACATCAAGGGAAGTGTCGAGAATGAGAACCAACTGAGAAGGGACAGAAAAAGCCCAAGCGTAGACTCTAAAGCAGATGTGGCGGTTGTTCCTTTGCCCAAACTACCAATTTCAGGTGAAGTATGCAATCAGAGTGAATTTTTAAAAATGTTCGAAACTTCAGGAGCTTTCGAATGCGTGAAGTTCATTCTAATTCAGTACTTCCACGTTAAATTAAATGCCATGTATTTGAATACGACAGGGGAGTTTTATCCCAGCCTATTCCAGCGCCTATTTTCAAATCCTGATTACGTTACGAATGTGTTTTGGGCCTACCTGACAGAGAACTTCTAGAGCTGGCGACTCAGGCGGTCTACTGTTGCCGATCTGCAGTATGTCGGTGTGTATATTGTATATCCGTCTGTCTGTGACTGCCTGGCGCAGTTTATATCGACAAAGACTTGGACCCGGAGCCTGTACGGCAAGCATCCGGGAGCGAGATATAAAGCTCGGCAGTCGAGCTGACTCATTCACTGACTCAGTCATTGCGATCATTATGCGGAGCAGTAGAGCGCGCGACGACTGCAGGCACTGCTAACACGTACATGTGCCGCCATGCACACGCGGCGGCGCATACAGCACAAAGCGCCACCGGGATGATTTCATCCCTGCAGTGAATGATGCTGTCTGCCCTACCGGGGAAGTAATGAGATTTTGTATCCAGACGTCGATAATTTACGGCCGCTAACAGAGACTGTTAGTCTGAGTCAATGTCAAACGGGACTGAGCAGTGATCGAGTATATAGAAGTGCATCAGGGTAACGAGTTAGACCAAACTGTACTTTTGACTTGAATTAAGTTATCACCTTGTTGTGACACTTATTGTCAAAATTTTGACAATTAGAATGCTGAGTATGGAGTACCGTAATAGTGAGTGACAATTCAAGCGACAAAGCAATCTGTGACACCACGCAATCGTTCCTGGCCAAGGGAGGGTCGTAGCTGTAGGATCCACTTTTAAGGTTTACAAACTAACTGAGGATTTTGATAATTTATTAAAAAAATTACGACGACCTGCTTTTGTTTTTTTATTAGGCTGCATCGAATGCATGAGATGCAGACACGATGTGCGCGGTGTCAGTCCGTCTGTCTGTCCGTCAGTCTGTCTCGAAGCTCAACTCGGCGTCACTGTGCAAAAACGGCTGAACGGATGAAGATGCTGTTTGGGGTTAACACTCTTGAATTCCCACGGGACATTGTGTTACACGGGGGTCCTGGTCTCCCACAGACAGGGGAGGGGACCTACTTTTAAATTTTGGGACCCCTTCGTATCTCCAGAACGGCTAAAGCTTGAAATTTTTCGTGAATTACATATAGCTGCAGATCCTATCCCAAACTACGCAAAGTAGGTTATTCGGGGGTCCTGGGCAAGGTCATGTGACCTGCCTACATGTCTCTGGAACGGCTACAGCCTCAGAGTCCTGCACGTGCAGTGTATGCGGTGCATTCGATACAGCCTTTGCCAAATTACTTTAGCCTCTTGTTTGATAGTGCATCTATTATGCTCGGACAAAATGATCGAATTCTAGCATTACATGTCAAGAAACTCATATATTCATCGAAAAAAGAATACGTGTGACTGTAGGTAATGCACTCAACTTTTCTTACTCGACTGTTGGGCTATCAGCTACTCTACTCGAGTTACTCAAGGAGAGTACTCGACAAAACATGTGACAACCCAGCACTAATCACAGGAATTACGTGTTTGTCTCTTCGGACTTCCGGAAGTGAGCGATAAACGGTAATTTTGTGTCGGCGGCTGAAAATGTTGCGGTACTGTCTGTGGTCACGCGTCACTGACTTTGTTGTTCACTCTAGAATCGGTTGTAGTCATCATCGACAGTTTGTAGTGCATCCAGTCATACGTCGATCATTGCGCTGTGCGTCAACGCTTGTGGGACATGACACCGATGTCGGAACAGGCACTGTCGAACATTCGCCAGTCCCCTGGTTTAAAGTTCTCTATGCTTCACATCCAGTCGCTGAGAAACACGTCTCTGAAGGTCTGCGCGTATACGAAGACTTCGTAACCGAAGACGAAGAAACGTCTCTCTTTAACGAAGTGGAGCCGTACCTGAAGCGACTTCATTACGAATTCGATCACTGGGATGATGTTAGTGTTTCCAGCATTATTTCTCAACCTACTTGTGTACTGTGTAGTGTTTTATTTCAAGCATAACTGTATATTGGGTTCTGGTTGACTTGGTGGCGTAATGGGTTAGCATTGCGGCTTTTGGCCCGAGAGGTCGTGACGCTCGTAGCCTGCTGTGTTTCCAGTTGCCCGGTGAGTAGCTAGATATGCTGGTCACACGCTGAATCACTCATTGATAGCCTGAGTTGCCCAGTGTAGCAGTCCGGTTTGAGCAGGTAATAACTGTGATTTCCGTCACATAGCGGTCCTGGGCAGATTGTTTACTTACCACGGTGCTGCCTAGGCCAACTCAAGTCTTCCATCTCTCTGGGGTCAGTAAATGAGGACCAGCTTCAGCTGGGAAGGCAAAGGCAGGTATGTTTTATTCCATTCGAGGTTAAACGCATCGGTGGCAGGTAAAACTATGTGATCCCTTGTAAATGCGTGCCATACCTGAGCGCCTCTGTGATGGGGTTGGCCTATAAAGAGGCGCTATATCAAGTGTCTGCTCTGTGCTACGTCAGAACAGCACGTTCGGCGATCGATTCTTCGCGGTGGCTGGGCCGCCTGCATGGAATGAGCTGCCGTTCAGTCTACGTGACACTGCACTATCGCTGACTGTATTCAATGCACACCTGAAGACGCATTTATTTTCCATCTCGTGTGAGGCCACGGCACATTTGTGCCATGGCCTCCCTTACTTTTCCAATCAACTTGTCACCAAGTCAACTCGACCCCACCTAGCTTGTCCCCCAAGGCAAACCCAACCCTGAGTCCTAACCCTACTCCCAACCAACTCTAACCCTTGCTTTAATTTTATCCCTAACCTCATAGGTTAATCATTGGGTGGAATTCACCTGGGGACGAGTTGACTGCCATCCGTTTATTGTAATGTACGCAAAATAAAACCAGTGCATTTCTTAATAAACCACAGGAATGGACTCTCTATGGTGGGGCAAAGAACCTGATAATATGGGTAACTTGGATATTTATCTCCAAGGTCATTTGGTATTATGACTGAACTGCCAAATGCACTGTTGTCACAGATTGATATAAATTAAAAGGCATGATACTATTTCAAAATCAGCAGTGCAGTGCAATGCATGCTGCATGTAGTGCACAGCACTCACTGATTTTGTTCTCATTTGTGCACTAACTTAATTGTGTGAAATTTTGTCCATATTTTATTGTTTTAGGCGATTAATGGCTATCGTGAAACAGAGAAGAGAGACTGGAATGAAAAGAACAGAGCAATTCTGCAAAGAGTGAGATCATTGGCGTTTGCACCGGGCGAGTTGCAGCTGGAGCATGTTCATGTGCTTGATGTGATGCCGGGTGGTGTCATACGACCTCACATTGATAGCATTCGGGTTAGCTTACCACCTTCTTTGCTGTAGTGCTATTTCACCGTTTATAACGTAAGTGATTCTGCACTAAAATGTCATTCAATAATACTCAATGATATATGTGCACTGCATGTATTTGCAGAGATGGATCTGGAGGGTTCAGCTGGGGGGGGGGCGATTGGGGGTCCTTTTCCCTCCCTCTTCTTTCCCCCCTTTCCTTCCCTTTTCCTTCTCTTTCTCTCTTCCTTTGCAGGTACTAGCAGAGATGGATCTAGAGGGTTCAGCTAGGGGGCAATTGGGGGTCCTTTTCCCTTCCTCTCCTTTCCTCCTCCTTTCCCTTCTCTTTCCCCCTTCCTTTGCAGGTACTAGCAGAGGGTTCAGCTTGAGGGGGGTGATTTGGGGTCCTTTTCTTTTCTCCCCTTTCCTCCCCCTTTCCCTTCTTTTCCCCCTTTCTTTGCAGGTATTAGCAGAGGCAGATCCAGAAGGTTCAGCCGAAGGGTGGGGCAATTGAGGGTCCTTTCCCCTCCCTCTCCCTTTTCTCCTCCTTTCCATTCTCTTTCCCCCTTTCTTTTTTCCCCCTTTTCCTCCCTTCCCTTTTCTGGGGGCTCCACCCCTCCCCCAAGCCAGCTAGGGGATCTGGGCAGTGCTGTAAGCTCCCCCAGTGGGGTCTGAGTGAAGCCCCGGCCGACAAATGATTTGATGCATATTGGAGCCAAAAGAACGGCTCTATTGGCAACAGTTTCTACCCCGCTGTAGATCTGCCACTGGGTACTAGTTAGCGAGAAGTGTCTTACAGGTAGGCAGTAGGCACAAACGGACCTAACTTTTAATGTTGATGATCAAAACATTAACACAGCATAAACAACGTGTACTACAAAGGTTATGGATTGTTTGTCTTAGACTGAAGTCACTGTAGTATTTGATTTCGATGGATTGTTGTTTTATTCTTCGCATTTTCACTGCAGATAAATATTGCTATTGTAGTTTTGTGGGTCCACAATCGCTGGCTTGTCACTGCTGTCAGCATCTGTCATGAGGTTAATCCATCACAAAGAACTCACACATTATGCCGATATTCTGCTTGCCAGAAGATCTCTTTATATCATGCAGTAAGTTAAGCTGTGTTTGCTTTAACACAGGTTTTGTAATGAACAGAATTGACATTATTGACTGTCATGCAACAACTACCCTTCTCGTTAATGTTGATGATTCTGTTCTAGGTATTATGAAGTGGGTCATACTGGCAGGGGGGGAGAATGTTGCAAATGTAGTATTAAAGCAAACACTGATGCAAGTTTGATCACAGTTTTCCAGTCTTCACATTACAATGATTTCTCTTATAACAAGTTCTGGTATAAATGTGAGAGCAGTTTGTCTGAAAACTGTATTTACTTTGCATGATGTGTTTCAGAGGCACAGCTCGCTATGAATACACTCACGAAGTGCTTCCCAACGAGAAGTCATTCTTTAAAGGACAGAAAGTTGAACGAACGAGAAGAATTTCAGTCATCTGTAGAAGTGATCCATTCAAGGAGGATAATGAGTAGTTAGATATGCTGGTCACATGCTGAATCACTCATTGATAGCCTGAGTTGCCCAGTGTAGCAGTCCATTTGTTCACTAGAATGTGGTAAAAGATATTTTCATGGTGCAAACAACTTTCCTTCACTCCCAAGGATTTTTGACAAAGAGCCAAACTGCCATATTGTGACACAAGTGTGAATTGGTGTAAAGAGTCTATATACAGTCCTGTTGGTTATTGGTTGACTTCACTGTGCAGATGGTATTGGTAATGCTACTGTTCCATTACAAATGCTCTGAGTAAGAGCGAATACTCAACAAAAACTGAACCTAAGCATTAGCCTAAACTGACAGGCTTAAGAAGGGCTATTGCCATAAAATCCACAACTTTTGCGGCCCTTAATCTTTGCACTCAAGTCTACTTAATTAAATTGGCACCTGTAATTTCCACATTTTTGCTTAATGAACACTACACTGATGTTAATAGTCAATATTTGCAGCCTGTTTTTTTCCGCAACAGTTAAGTAATAGCTTACTTCAGATCAATTTTTTTTCTGGCTTTAATTAACTGATTTAAAAATGGTGTAACACAATTGCTAGGAAAATAGTTATTGATATTCATGTACTTGTTAAGTTAGACCTGTAATTCAGCTAGTTGTAGAAAATATTAGCCTACCTATGTTTGCCTTTAACAGTTGCTGGTAGGCTACCAAAATTGAAATTATATTTGAACTTGGTTGATATTCGCTAGATTATGTCACCAGTCTTTCACTTACATAACCGTGCTGACAGCTGAGCTTCACAGTCAATAGGTGGTCTAGTTTTCTTTTGCCATTTCATTTACCTTGTAAAACTCACAAAAGCTTATGTGAATTATAAGGGCCTTTGCAGTATTCCTAAATGAAGAATTAAATCAGTTAAGTACAGTATTGCTTCTGATATTGATAGACTAGCTTGCAGCTAGAGTTCACGTAATGCACCTCATGCGGTACTGCTGTTTTTCCTCACTATTCTGTGCCATCAGTAGGTCCCTATTTCAGTACGAAAGCACAGACCGGTGATAGATAGCATTTCTGGCGACAATTATCGAATAGTCTCTGGTCCAATTGGACGCATAGACGCACAGCCGTCCGTCCCACAAGTGACTTCGAGCCTTGTAGCCGACGATACGGTCTGGGAGCTGCGCCACACGATGATTGCAAAGTCGACCTGCAACACGAAATGGCTATTGGCGCTAGGCTTAAGAAAGTGTCGCCCCCGGTGGGACGGAACGATAGCTGGCCCGTGATGGCCGCCGTTGAGTTCGTAGGCCTATATCAAGGTCATGGGGTCCAGCTCCCCGTCACTAGGGTGGGGCCCACGGGGCAGGGCCCCGGCAAAAATAACTGATCATGTTCCATCTGGGTTGCCAGATAAAAATTTTGGTATTTTTGGGCATTTTTATTTTTTGGTATTAATAATAAATGCGTGTCTTCATTCATGATTCGTTTCCAATGACTCATGGTCA
>Ga0126335_1001503_pt1 | contig 13110 bp, 8 predicted proteins | sample OlaspJWI45metaG_FD_108409 | JGI IMG/M metagenome (GOLD analysis project Ga0126335, IMG submission 108409) | Marine gutless worms symbiont microbial communities from Oahu, Hawaii - Olavius sp. 1 OAHU.JWI-45 metaG | ecosystem: Host-associated > Annelida > Digestive system > Unclassified | place...
TGACATTTTGACGATTTTGTAAAAGATTAAATAGAAATAAATAAATACAAAACTGGCGTTCGAATTTCAAGGAATTTGTTAATCTAACGTAGTAAAACTGGTTTGATTCACGGATACGGATAGTTTTTAACGGATACGGATATTAAAAAACGGTATCCGCGCATCACTGGTGTAGAGTGATTGAGTGGATGAGCTAACACAGTCAACTTTATCCTGAAAGAAAATCTCGAATTCATCTGCAGACAGTCCACTTGTCTCACTGTTGACATCGCCGAGTACGCTATTAAATGTCCGCCACAATTTCTTGCTGTTGCCACTGGTTGCAGCTATTTCGCGCCGCCAGTAACTGTTTTTCTCTTCATACAACACTCAACGCCCTCAACTTGTCCCTCCATGTACATGTGTCCGCGTCGGTGCGCCTACGTCTGAAACGTCGTTCCGCAGCCCTCACGTGTCCAAGCGGCACAACAATCCGCGTCGAACCACGGCGTTGTCGGTCTGGTTCTGTGGCGCACGTAGACTGGACACTACTGATCAAGTAGATCAGTCATCACTTGGTTGTATAGCTGGGCATGCTGTAAGAGGCAACTAAGCAACAGTCTTCTAGCTTTGCTTGCAGTCATTTTGTAGAAACAGCTATGGTTACTGTTTTCATGCTTCTGGCGATTGTGTTTAGGCTGCATCGAATGCGTGAGATGCTGACTATTGTTACCGATGTTCGCGGTGCAGCTGAACACTGGCTACGGCTCGTGCGGTGTACACCACGTCCGGCGTGAGTGGGGCCATACAGTGCAACCTAGGCATCTTGTTGTTTCTGGATTCAGTAGGTTGGTGCATGTCTTCTTTCCTAGCATTGAATGTGGTTTTCAATACCAGTGCAGTTGACTGCCTGGAAGAACTCATTTAAAAAATAAACTGATACATTGAGTAGGGCACAATACAAATAGCCTACTTTAACTCGACTGCAATATCAAAGACAGGCAATTAATAACAGCATTAGCAGTATGGAGCAACACATTTCCAAAGTTTATAATTTAATATCCATCCTGTCATGCGTCATGCATAGGATTAGTACGTTTTGAAGATGACCCTTGACACTACTGCTTCACTGTATGCCATGTATGGGTCATTATTCTCTAGAAAAGTTGCTTGAAAAATGTGCTATCTATTTTAATACTACAGGCCTTACATAAACTAATAGAAAGTGCAAAAAATTGGAAAAATAACATAGATATATACAGTAACAAAAGAGACGTTTATACAACAGCCGCAAGACCCGTCTCATACGAGAGACGAGACTTACACAATCCTGATGCACTCATCATTAACACAAAGCCAACAGTTTACAATGCTATTCACACAGTCGTGTCATGCATTACTTACACTACAAAGTTCTGTTTGCAGTGACGGATGAAATCTGAGACTTGATCACTGTCTGTCATGCTGCGAAGTGACCCCGTTATCTCCGAACTGTCAATTAGTGGGAAAAACAGCATGACAAACTCAGCAGTGTATGGAGGCGCAATCACATCAAGCACCTCTGAAACAAAATGTCGTATAAGCGAAATGTCCGTATCCCCTTTCTTCCAGCAGTTACTGATGTAAGAGACGATTGGAATAACATAGCCACAGCTGAGAAGATGGACCATTCTGTCAAGCAGCATCTTCTTCAGCTCAAGCTGAACAAGAACATCGAGCTCGGCAAATGTTGACTCAAATAGCTGAATGAGCAGCGTCAAGATCTCTTTGTGTAGCAGAACGTGATTGCTACTAATCTCATCAAGCAATGCAAGGTGCAGTGGAGTGTGGTCGGTATTAAGCTGAAAATAACTAGGATCTGTCACAGTATACTGTATCCACCTCAGAACACCCATTGCAACCACCTGAAGCTTGAGGCACTGGAAAAGAGTTGCGACATCGGCAGTCAGCTCGGAAGCACCCTTGTTTTCACTACACAAGTTGTGTGCACGTTCCAGAACCTGCTGAGTTGTTTTCAGCTCATCACGATTGACTGACCTACGAACTCCTTTCTTCCATGTCTCTACAACGCTGGATGCATAGCTGACAATGTAAATGTACTTTGGTTTATGTTCAACATTTATCTTAACTCCCGGTTTAAAGAGTGCTTCAATGAACATGTCCAGAAACTGCGGTGAACGTATAAGTTCCACGGGAGGTGGATCAGTGGACGTGTACATCTTGTGCAGTACAGTAATGTCCGCTGGATTGAGCGCACTGCGTGACAGCATCGAAGACAATGCCTGGCAAGCACGTGGGTAGGCAGCAGCTCCACTCAGAGCTAACGTGATTGGAGTTACATCCATGCCTCGTGCTTTAGCTGATTTGTGGATTTCCTGACAGAGACGACGAATGTTTGAGCCTCCCTTTGGCTCCTGGCACAAAATGTGCATAACCAGCTGACTGTACAGATATGTGTGTTCACCATGACAAACCATTTTGGAAAACTCTGACAGACTTTTCTCTATCGCTGCTTCTTCACCAGATTCCAGAAAAGAACTAATAGAAGTACGCAGCACTCGAGAAAATACTTCAATCTGATGACATGCTGTCGAAACTGACGTTATTTCACCTTGATAACCAGCATCTGATATAAGCTTGATGGTAAAGTTTAGCATAAGACAGTCTGGATACTCTTCAGCTAAGCGGTAGAAAAGGTTCCGCCATGTTGGAAATTCAATCATTTCAGCTAGCCATGAGGGTGTCTCACCTTCATCAGTAAAAATTGAATCAGCTTTCTTCATGTCAAAGTGCTGCAAAATCATATCCTGCAGATGATGTTCAACCATCTCTTGCACTTCTTTTATATCAATGCCTGCTTGTATTAACCATTCTGCTATCAAGTTTGTCATCTGTGCCACTGCAGTATAATTATCCGAAAGAAGCTGGACAACCTTTTCAGCAGATCCACTTGATTTGAAATATCTCTTTAGTTGGTTAAACACTTCTGGTTCCATGATATAATCTGGTGATGAAAATGCCTTCACACAATCCTGCTGCACAAGTTCATCATTTTCCTCACGTACATCTTCCACTTCTGGAGACTCTGGATATTCATCCCAACCATCTTCAGCATCCATATCCACCGGCGTGTACGAAGTTCCACAATCCCTGCAACAAACAGACACATTTTTCAAATCTATATAGGATAGCTAATAGTTCCCAAAGATCTCCAATGAACCTTTGTAAATACGGTCAGTTGCATTTTATGTACAGTAGGGATGTTAAACGGTAGCCGGAAAACCGGTAATCGGTTTTTAATCCGGTGGCTGGTTTGCAACGTGAGAAACCGATTATCGAAATGAGGCCGGCATTTCTATTCATGTTCCGCCCGCCGTACAGGCTGCAGGTGTGACACGAGTAGACAAGGCACCCCTCCGCCCTGCACGCTGCGTGGTGTGCTGCAGCAGCTCGCTTACCTGATGCCTTTGATCTGACCGCCTCCACCTCCCTCCTTCTCAGGTAATTAGGTAACATACAGCACTCTGCCTAGGCTCTATAGTGCTTGTCGCTGCGCAGCTCTACTGTGTGTGAACGCTTTAATTTTTTTCGAGACTTGTCTCGATAGAGACTCGTTAACATTACTACTTAAAACAAGGCAAAGTCAGACTTCAACTGCCAGTCTGTCTCTTTGACACGCTGGCATGCATTTGCCCCACTTCAAAGACATCGCGGGTGGTCCGGTGCGTGCTCTGCCGCCGACCACGCTAAGCTAGAGTCATTCATCAGCTGATGCAAGACTTGAATACTGCAGCAGTGAAGTGCCAACATACAGTGATCTTACTAATGAAGCTGACGATATTCTTTTCAGTCGAATCATGGCTAACCAAGGACATGTTTTACAGCCGCTTCTACCCGACTGTCATTCCATCCCTTACAGTCCAGTCTGAGAGAACGATCGCATAATTCTCTGTCCTCTGCTCAAAGCTGTACAACGCACATCAAAGACCCACTGTTGCAGCAGTGCATAGTGGCGTTTGATGTTCAATCTGCTCGCCGCAAATTTACACGACGGCAATGCGCACGACCTCGCGAGTAGCCTAGGCCTCATCGGTAATTCCTTTCAATTACCGGGAAAAAACCGGTTTCTGCAAACCGATAACCGGTTTTGGAAAAAATCCGGTTTTAACATCCCTAATGTACAGTGTAAAATATGTAGAAATACTTTGATGTATCACACTACTATTGTAGTAATGCAAGACCGATTTTTTGACAATACCAGTAATGCGGACCTGACAATACTTCTTGGACTTTGGTATCACAATACCACAGAGTATCACGATACTACTGACGGCACATTTACTTGTCACTTTTATTTCTTCATTTGTACAGTTTAGTACCATTTGCCAGTAATTTACTTATTTATGCCAAAGGGGCTGTCATTGTCAAAGTGGACATCCAGGGTCAGAACAACAATTAGGGCAGTTCTCATGGAGCCAGTAGTACAAGATACTATCGAGTATCGTGATACTTTTTCATGATACTGATCGTGGCGTTCAAGCATTGGTATCGCCCAACACTATCACTTTGCAATGACTGCGTAAACATATTCAGAACTGTATATTCCATTAGCAGCACTGTCCTTGGTTCATCACACGTCGATAGATACGTATTGGGCCACATGTTGATGGAATTCTAATTTGTCGAGAATTGCCACTTCTGCCTCTTCCCAGGTGAGTCCCATTTTTTGCAGATCCTTCTTCTTGACTATGTCTCTCCAGTTTGTCCTTGGCCAACGCGGTTCCTCTTGAAACCTTGCACCTCCCAGTGTTGTGCTTGCTGTGGAATGCACTGGTGATCCATTCGCAGCACGTGACCAAGCCAGCGTAGTCTTCTTTCACTCAGAGTACTTGCAATGCTGCTGTGTTGTTTGGTTCTTGCCCTAACTTCCTGATTTGTTATCTTGTCTTACCAAAGGATACTTAACATGCTTCTTTGCCACCTGTGATGGGCACCATCCAGTCGTTTCAATGATGTTGCTGTTAATGGCCACGAATCTGCACTATACAGGAGGGTTGATAGGACGACAGATTCATACAGTCGTATTTTCAGATTACTGCTCTTCCAGACCCCTCTCATCTTTCCAAAAACCACCACCGCTTTCCAATGTGCACCCTGACATCCTTTCATAGCTTCCGTTGTATGAGATATAGCTGACCAAATAGCAAACGTCACTGACTGCTTCGACATCCATTCCTGCTGCCTGAATATCTGCTCTGTCATAGCATGCGCTGGCTGTCATCACTTTACACTTGTCCGGGTTTATCAACAGTCCCACTTTACTGGATTCTTTTCACAGAACTGAAGTGGTTAGTTGCATGCTGGCCCACATCTCATTGATAAGTGCAAAATCATCTGCAAAATCCAAATCGCACCAGTGTGCATCTACCGACCATATGATGCCTCCAGACTCCAGTAGTTCTTTCTGTAGTCCTTCTTAACACCCAGTCTATTGTTATTGCAAACAGCAGAGGTGAAAAGATACATCTTTGTTGAACACCTGTTAGTACTTGGAACCACTGGCTACATTAATTCTGACCGCATTGCTACTCTCCTCATATAACTTCTAAATGATGGAGATGATCTTGGTATTTCATACTGTTGAAGGATCTTCCACGGTGGTGGTCAATGAACACTATCAAAGGCTTTGCAAAAGTCTATGAAATTTCGTATTACCCGACACTGACCTAATACTTTCTCTATTATCTGCCTCAGGGAGAAAATATGATCCATGCATGATCTTCTTGGCCAAAATCCAGCTTGTTGCTGATGAAGCAGTTGATCAACCGTGTCCTTCATGCGGTTCAACAAAATTCCAGTGAAGACTTTACCTGGTACTGACAAGTGTTATGACTTGCCAGTTACTGCATTCTATCAGATCCCCTTTCTTAGGTAGCGGGATGATGATTTTCATCCTCCAGTCGACTGGCTTGACTTCATGTTGCCACAACCTGGTCAGATGTGGGATTATGGAATCTGCTGTCTTTGGGAGCTCCGGCTGAATGTTGTCTACCTCGGTTGACTTCCCGTTCTTCAGTTGCTTAATTGCCAGTCTCACTTCTGCCTCAGAGATGGGGTCCATATTCACTGATAGTTGTGAGCTATAGGGGCGCTGTTCCAATCTAATCATGCGTCAAGGCGGGTTCCGGACAGTTGAGCACAGAATGGAAATGTTCTCGCCATCTGCTCAGCAATTCGTCGTGAGTATTAGCAAATTTGCCATCTGCCATCTGTACTATTCCATATTTTGTTATTACTACTTAAGCGTAATTAATTAAGCCACAAGACAAAATTATTTATAGTTTATAACTAGCAAAACAAGAAAAATAACACACAAATAAACAACAAAATTGACACCACAAAGACTATTTAAACCTCTGTTCGCAAAATCGTATCCTTGTGTAAAGCCCATGACAGACGACCCAAGTTCCTTGTGTAAGTTGTGTTCGTACACATTGAATATAAACACGGCCGCCGTAATGATTACGGTGCAATGCGGTGGAGCGCGGAAGATAGTTTTCAAGAATGGAACCCAATTTCTGAAGGCCAGTCAAGGGTCATCTCATTCAAGGACGATCACTGGAACATTTAAGAAAACAACCAGTGATTTGTCTTTATACCGAAAGTACTGTCTACAAAAACTATGTTAAATCACTTGGTTCGGATGCTGTACGTCTACATCTGTTAAAGAATTGTGCTGATCTGCTAGCCTACTCCCTATTGCGTATATAAATTTAAATCTTATCGTGATAAACTCTGACAGTATCAAGATTATTATGTATTAGTATAAAGCTACATTAAAATTCACGAAACCGGAAGCCGAAGTTCACATTACTGGAACCAGTTATATAGGATATCAATATTTCGTTAGTTTTGTATTTGTGATGCGGGTTATTGGACATTAGTCTGCGCCCGTAATTCCTCTACATCTACGTCTACGTCGTCTGGGTGGCTTATAACCACATCTTATGCCCACCTGTAGCATTTTTGTACTGTAAGTTATTGCTGAAGTTTAGTATTGTTAGCAACATAATGTTTAAATATATAAATAAATAAATTGTTAATGTGTTATAAACCATACTTGTTCAGCTATCCGCGTTCCTCGGCCAAATATGCCCAAGGATAGTAATAGTATGCCTACTAGAGTACCGGTAACTGTATGAGTATACAATCCGATGCAGTTAGATATTCTTTGGTTTGGGTTGTGATCATTCTAGAAGTGCGGTTGGGTTTTTTTTACCGGTTTAGTATTAATTGAAAGTATTGACTCTAATTTAGTTGTTAGACGCCGGTTTAAAAGTGCATTGGGTTATCCTACAGTTTTGGTGCGCAAAATCAACTAACTTAATTAATGCTAAGTTGCTAACCCTAAACTTAAACCGTGACCATAACCTTTACCCTAGAGTTGTCGCAGTTAGTAGTGACTTTGGATTGCATTTCGGGTAGAAAATTAAGTCTTTTCTATCTTTCTAACATCGTTTGCTGTCGTTTGTAAGTCGCGAAAGTGGCCATTTCCAGCGCCGGATGTATTTAACACCTTTACCAAATATGATACTAATGTTACTTTTAGTTTTGAAAAACATCAAGATTGTAGAACCAGGGGGCATAATTTAAAACTAGTCAACTACAGATGTCACTATGATTTAAGGAAATATTTCTTCTGCGCCTTCGTCTAAACTTCTTTTGCTTTGCTTTGCTTTGCTTTACCAACGATGAGATATTAAAGCACAGAAATTCGTCCATAACTGAATAAGCAGCATATAGAAATGTGGAGTCACCTAGCGAATTTGTCTGAACTATTTTAGCGAAAAAATTAGATGTAGACAATGTTGAAGACTGGCAAAAAATTTCGGCGGGGGGGGGACGCACAGAAATTCCTACATAAACTTAATAAGCAGCATGTAGAACTGTGGCATAATCTAGCGATCTAAAGTGGACTATTCTAGGGAAAGTTTTATGATAAGGATGACGTTAAATAACCACCAAAAAATCCGGAGAAAAGTGCACAATAATTCATCTATAAACTGAATAAGCAGCAAATAGAATTAGGAATATTATAATCGAATTTTTATGGTATATTTGTTAATATCTTATATATTTTACGCCATAGAAATCTGCAATTGTGATTTCTGCTGTTGAAATGATCTAAAGTACAGCAAGTAAGTAACTCAAAGCCGAACCAAAACCAAGGATTTTGTGCAAAAACTGAATTGAATCGAATTGGAACTTGAAATGGTGGAACCGTAACAGCCCTAATTGTATGGCACTGGTTATTGGTCTCGTTAGTGCATGTGACCGGCGCTTAGATATGTGCAGCCTGCAGACAGCCGACAACCTTCATGGATTACAGTCTCACTTAGTACAGCGCTGGTTGCCATAGACTATAGCAATTAACCTTCTTGGCATCTGACACAGCATCCCATCATATTGTAATAAGACGATATGATTCCAGTAATCTCGTGTATATTTTTGTTATTACTAGAGATGTTAACGAGTCTTGATTGAGACGAGTCTCGAAAAAAATTCTCAGGCTCGAGAAAAAAATTTCTCGACGAGAAATTTCTCGACCCGAAATTTGTGCTAGAACAGATGTGGGCTTTGAACTGTCTGCGAACGGAGACGCAATGTCTTTGTTCTTTGCCGGCGGTTGACGCCCGTCGCTTCAGCAGCCGATTGCCGTGGCCTCCGGCAATGCTGCTGGTGTCTGATTACCCCTCCCGCTTCGCCCCATACCCGTGTTGCCGTGTGTCTACCTGACGCCTTTGATCTGACCGCCACCGCCTCCCTCCCTTTTAGGTAATTACGTAACACGGTCAACTATTGTCTGCATCGCGTCGTCTTTCCCACGCCACTGCAGCCACTGGCAACGCATAAAACTTAGTCTGTTTTGCTAAATACTTAATTAGCTTGTGTCTTGCAGACTGATGACGCTAATTAACAGATCATAATGCGCACTCCCACCTGTAAGCGCAATATAATTATTTTTAAGGTACATGGAGTTGCGGAAGTTTGACTATAGTACATTACTAGTTAGTACTAGTTACTTTTTTTGCATTTTTATAGCTTCATGTGGTGTTTATAATACGATCTGTAACTACTGTGTGTGAACGCTTTACTTTTTGTCACGAGTCCGCCTGTCTGGCACATAAACGAAGGTCGAATTTAAGAAATAAATGAATTTAACATCAGTAGTTGCAGTGGTGCATAGTGGCATTTGATGTTCAATCTGCTCGCCGAAAATTTACACGACGGCAACGTGCACGACGTCATCGGTAGTAATTCGATATTGATGTCTACTCAGCGGGTGGCCGTCAGTAGAGCGCCGGTCACTAGAGCGCCACAATTGATTATCACTAACTGCCTCCACGAGTTTTATAGCAGCATTTGAGACCAGTGCCGGAATGTTTGTTTGATCTTTGAGACGTCTCAAATGGTTGGCTGGTTGGCAGATCAAACAACCTTAGCGCTCCACTAACGGCGCTCTACTGACGTAGACCCTTACTCAGCAGGGTGTGACATCATCATCACGTGGTCGAGAATTCTCGTCGAGTCCCGGGAAAAAAATTTCTCGTATCGAGAAAAACAATTCTCGACTTTTAACATCCCTAGTTATTAGCCTGCTTGACTAACCTGCAGTTCTGTCTTAGGCCTCAGGTTGCAGGTTACTGGGATTTTATTTTCACTATCTTCTACTACTGGCTGACGAGAGTGAATCCCCCTGATAACTGTTTCGACTGCATTTAGGATGAATCATGGAAAATGGAAATATGCATTTTTAGTAGTGAGCATGGTAGCTATAATGTAGCCACAGTATTCACTATTGAGAAATATTCACCAGGTGCTTGTGCATTGCAGCTGATAAGAGTGCGAAATGGATCTGTATGGTGCTACCAAGACAAAGTATGATGTTCCGCTTAACCATCTAGATTTCAGCTATGTGAAGTCATGCACAGATAAGAAAGAGCTTGAAAAGATAGTGAAAATACTCCGGTGTGTTGTGGTTATTTCTTTAGAAAGATTTGTAGTAAATTTTTTAAAGTTACTGGTTGTGCTAGAATGTATACAGCAGTTTGTGTATATAGTTGGATAGAAAATTCTTGAATGTGCCTTAATTGTTACTGTGTTGTAGAGAAGTTACATGTGTTATGAAAAATTAGAATTTGCAGAAAAATTCAAATGCCAGCCAACATTACCTGTTACTTGTATACCGAAGTTGATGACTAGCTTAGAACTATGTGTATGTTATGGTGTCTGTAACCACTTTTTGTGTAAAGCTTTAATTTCAAAGTTGCTAATGGCAATGTTAACAATTTTCAGCAGTTTTTGGAACATTTTGCTGCATACAATACTGCATGCATTTACATTTCACAGCATCACATTCTCCGTGTTGTCATTTTCTAACTTGAATTTAATGAATCTTTAAAACTTAAACCTAATAAAATAATAGCTATATTTATGTTGCAGTTATATTCAGCCAGCAGTCCTTACCACCTAAACTATCACAATAAAGCATAAATTGAATAAATAATAGTTATAGTTAAGTTGGCATTGGTGAGTTTTGTGAATGTTTCACATGCGTATCAATACAATGAAACCAGTAATCACTGGCACCAAAATTGTCTGTAGTGTATGTGTCAGAATCAGTGGCAGATCCTCAATTATACATTTCATAGCATTACATTCTCATTACAGTTTTAGTTGTTATGTGTTGATTTTGCTTAATAAACTTGATAACATTGATATCGTGGGATTTGTTGGGATTATTACAGTTCTGGTAAAGAAGGCACTTATCATGAACTGGAAGCATGTGTAGAGAAACAGCTGGCTTCAGTAGATCCTGACAAGTATGTCTACTTTAGTGTTGCACTGGGTTGCTGTGTACTGTTTCTTAGGTTTACTAATACTGGTCTCCATTATTGTATGCATAGAATGCAAGCATGGTATGTGCTGTGACGACTTGGTCTCTTTGTCACACATTCATTGGGAAAATTTTTAAACCTTAATTGTCTAACATTTTTATTGTCTGATAGCTGCATCATTTTGATCTTTGCCAGAATTCTAAAGGGATTACCATTGTTTTGAGTGTTAACACTTGTACATTGTGTGACACTGACATGGTGTGGCATGGGAGCCAAACACTTTGTAACTGGCATGGTGGCTGCTCTACATTGCTGCCACGTAGTGTTTGGTTACCAGTACTGTGAGGTGTGTGATATGTCTGAAGAAAGAAGGTTAGTTTAAATTTATTTGCATGGTGACACGATAATGTCATTTGTTTTTAGCAGAAGCCATGCCCGTTAGCCTGGATGATGTGGCAGTTGAGGCAATCTAACTGTAAGCTTGCAGACTACTTGCAGTAATGATACCAGTGTTGTCCTGCTTTTTGAGAAGCTGTATCTTTTCACAGGGTTTATTTTCAGCTACAGAATATACTCTTCAGTGCTGCGGCCCTGTTCATTTCAGGCCCAGAGCACTTATGCACAGTGTTTTATAATGTGTAGTAAATTGCTACGGAAACCCGAGGCACTGAAGACGGCACATGATATTGACAAAGAGGAATGGAAAGAAATTGACGAAGACTTGAAGGTGAGTGTGCTATAGCAGCCAGTTTTGTCTTATTCTGTGCCACTGTAGCATCATTTATGTGGGTGTTTTTATTGTGTAGGCATTCAAAACAGATACTCAGATAAATGAAGTTATTTAGATCATTTAAAACAAAAACAAAATCAGCAGTTTTGAAAGTGAGTAGAGGCTTAACGTCCCACACGACACTTTATAGGTCATTTCCGAGACTATTTTTACAGGCCAGATGACGAAACCAACAGCATCAAAGCACTGCAGGAAGCCAGTTGGCCACTGAAATAAGCTTGAATCCCACCAGAACCACTCCACCATGTTACAATATGAACTATAGGCAACTGCCTCTAGGCAAAGCACAGTGTAAGGGTCCCAGTGTGAGAAAAGAACCAATTTGATGGACATATGGAGATATGTTTACAAATGTTAAAATGTCAGGTTAAGCTGCCCAATATTTGATGTCTTTGAAATAAAGTGCAGTTGAAGGCTGTGTGCTGGACTGGCTGTTAGAGTTGGATGGCAGATGTGAAATCAAGTGAACGTAACCTGGAAGGCAAGCAGTGCGTAGATGTCACTGACGATGACAGCTTGCCGCCAGTACGATCGACTCAGCAGAATTATACTCATAAGGTACGACTGGCCAAATGGAGGATTTGCCCCAGGTATTGCAGTGTGGTGCCATATAGAACCTTATACAGCAGTGTTGTAAGTAAGTAATTAAGTAAAAGTGTAAAACTATATTATAGTGCGCCATAAAGCTGACCTAGCCAGCTTAATCTGCCGCACTCGTAGTGATCAAACCGTTGTCCTAAAACAAAAATCCAGGCTAGATGCAGTCCAGAAATCATAAGCAGTGAATGGTGTCTGGTGGTTACAGATTTAATTTTGGGCAGTTTGTAGCTAATGATGTCATTGCATTAAAGATTTTAATAGCATTATTTTTAAATTGCAATTAATTTTTAACGCATTAACATGGTTGTCGACACATTAATTTCACAGCCCATAGTTTTAACTTGGTTGCAGTTGCAGATGGTTTGCAGCAGTTAAATGATTAACTGGTTAGATTATTTCTGAAATGACCTATAATATTGTTATTAGTAGGAAGTAATTAGTAGACTGAATATTTGAGTCACTGTGTTTGGGAGTGTATCTCTCTCCATTACTTTGACAATAAGGGCTTTATGTGATATATTAGTTTTTTTATTTGATATTTTATATTGCACAATTGATATCAGAAATATTCCATTGAAGTTGAGCTCCTGCTCGTACTTCAGTGTGTGTCAATACAATTTCAGAAGCAGTCAGCAGACAGCAAGGCAGAAAATGCAAACACGTTAAAACAAGTGAAGCCGAGAGACTACAGAGAATGGGACAAGTAAGTCTGCTGAGTGTGGCTGTTTCACGTAGTGTTGCATTAACCATGACTGAATTCTTTTATATGAAACTTTATTTTAACACATAATGATAGCAGTACAAAAAGTAATGAAAATAGTTGAAACAGTTGAAATAAAACAA
>Ga0126335_1001505_pt1 | contig 13103 bp, 9 predicted proteins | sample OlaspJWI45metaG_FD_108409 | JGI IMG/M metagenome (GOLD analysis project Ga0126335, IMG submission 108409) | Marine gutless worms symbiont microbial communities from Oahu, Hawaii - Olavius sp. 1 OAHU.JWI-45 metaG | ecosystem: Host-associated > Annelida > Digestive system > Unclassified | place...
CGTACAGATATATACGAGGGAGACAGCTACTCAATGAACCTCATTTCAGAAGCGCTTAGGTATTATTATTATTATTATTATTATTATGCAGCGTTTAACGCGCCATGTGTCGGTCATAAGGCTGACGAATCGCAGGCACACGTTGTCGATGGATCTTACAGTGTTACCTGCACATCCAGGAGCTTATCCACGAAGGGAAGCCTTTGCCTCCCCAGCTGAAGGTGGTCCTCATTTACCGATTTCGGAGGGATGGAAGGCTGAGTTGGCTGGTTACATACCTAGATGGTTTACCCGCTCGAAGACGTCACCCGTCCAGCTACTAACCGGCCCCGATGTTGATTAACTTTGTTGATCAGACCAACGCAGCACAAGCGGCTGAACTGCTGGTGTATGATTGCAGGCATAACAATACTTCTGTCACTTACCGTGTTCCAGCTGATTGTAGCTGAAAAAGTGCCTTCGACGTCACTTGCGACGCCGCTTATTAGTAAGTAACTAACTATCACGCCCTATAGACCCTATCAGTTGTATACGATTATCCTGTAGCTTACACTTACAGAAATAAACCCATAAGCATACTGCAAATTATCAATTACATTTCGTGATCTTTAGCAAGAGTTTTCGGACCTTTCGCTTCGTGTCTATCCTATACGACGTCAGCTAACATCAAGATCTCTAGAAAAAAATCGGTTTAGTTAAGAGTCTAATTATTCACGACCCTTAATACTGATGCAACGACAGGCGGATAAGACAAGTTACACGTTGTACTGCTAGTACATAGCCTATTGCTACTACAGACAACAATGCAGGATGCTAATTTGTGTGTCCGTCCATCCGTCCGTCCGTCACCTATTATAAACAGTTGAGATGGCGTCCGTTCAGCTGGAATGGCGCGTCCTTTTCGTTCTATGGCGCGCTGCACCTAGTGAATACAGTTAAAACGTACTACCAGCCTATGTAGCAGCCGTCCTTGCGTGTGTAGGTGTGTACTTCGGCACGATGATGCTGATGTGTACACTGTCTGTGATCATGACGATTATCGTACTGAACCTACATCACCGGTCACCCGACATGTACGAAATGCCTGAATTGGTATATGCGTGGCGATTCTTTTATCTGACAAAAAGTTTACCGCTACATTTTCAGTGTCAGCCACCTTTTGTTGTAACTTGTATTGTCTCTCCAAAAGATTAAGTGTACATGTGTACATATAGCCGAGTATGTTTGCAGGGTCGTCAATTTTTGACACCCTGGTTAACAGACACATACAGATGTGGTTTGATAGCTTTGTATGATAGCTCAGCGCTGCTCTCCGGAAAATAACGCTTGGCAGTGCGATTATGCGCAATTAGAATAGGCCGCTAGCAATCTCTGTAGAATTTGTTTGATGAAATATCGGCCACGCCACGCCGTACGCCACGTATCGACAGCGTAGCACAATCGCGGCCGTCATAGTCTGCTATATTAGTGAGCAGACTAGTCACCAGTAATTGACGAGAAATATCAAGCCGTTATTTAGAGCTGACTTGTCTGAACTTGTTAGTTAGTGAGACGCTGCTAGCTGAACAGAGCTGCAGCTGCTGCTAGGTCGTGTAAGCTGCAGGTAAGACTATGTAACTATGATGTACGACGTCAACAGGTGCGCATCATCATCTGTGAGTGGCTCGCCTGGCTGCTACGCATCAAGAGGCCTGGCTGCGAACTCAGCATCCAAGAGCTCAGACGTAAACAACAAGTTCGTCGGCTCGAGTCGCTCGTGCCTCCCTCAGCAAGTCTAATCTCCAACGTCAAGGACATCGACAACACGATACCACTCGGCTCACGACAGTCGTCCGTACGCGAGAATGTTGAAGCATCACCCGCCGCCGCCGACAACAACTGTCCGCCGTATAACTTCGCTGCCTCTCGGCCCTGCTTCTCCGGCTTTGTAAGTTAACAAGGCTACCTCAGTCAGTTAGCAAACAAGTGGCCAAATAAATTTAGCGATGGTCGCATCGAAGTGGCGCCATCTGGCGAATGAGTAAGAACAGTCGTCCGCGTGACAAACAGCCTGACAGACACCCACGCAGCGGGATAACGAGATCACCGATTGACAGTCCGCGTCTCATACATTCGATGCGGCCTAAAAACCAACAAACCTTTCCACAGATGCAGTGTAGCCTACTGAGATAGCCATTCACACTATATAATTAATGTAGAAAAACTGTCGTTTTATAATAACTGTGTAATGGCTACTGTAAAATGGCACAACTAAAACAGCAAAAAGTAATTTCATCACCTCACTTGCCATGGACATAATACACAGTTCTTATTATGTCCATGGCCCTTGAGGTGATGAAATTAATTTTTGCTGTTTTAGATATGTCATATAACAGTGGCATTACACAGTTATTATAAAAACGACAGTTTTTCTACATTAATATTTGCAGTTTTTCTGCCATATTTATCTACATGCTCGCATTAGGACATGATTTTGTTATAACTCGGACAGGAAGGTCAAAATTTAACGGCAAAGCAAAAAGGCTTTTAGTTTGGTGACATAACTCGTTAATAAAGATTGAAATTTATGAGTTCGTCAAATATCAAAGTGATCGGTCAATCTATGGTTGAGATACAACTACTTCCGGTTTCTGAAAACAAAGGAGGTCCCAAATTTAAACGTAGGTCACGTGACCCCGTCCCTTGAGCCCGTTTGACCTAATTTACATTTTACGGTTAGGGCCCTGAGCATAAAATGGCGTCACGATCGGCTTTAATTCGACTGAGATATTGCGATTTTTAAATTTTGGCGTTTAGGCTTAAAATTGCCTATTCATGCCCATTTTTGTTTTTTTGGGGGGGAGAGGGCATATTTCCCCCAAATGGCGTCACTCGTCGTTCTAACCCAAAAGGCACATCCTTGCGCGGAAACACGTTGTTTGAGCCACTAAGCGTGTGCGCCAGTGCCGCGGTTTGACCTGTGGAGAGGATTGAGGAAAAAAGGTAAGGACGGTCAAAAAAGTCACAAAAGTGTTATAATTCATGTATTTGGCGATAACCTAACCCCCCGCTGAACCGATCTGCCCCAAAATTTGCATATGGGGTGAAGTCCCGGACGTAATTACGTGTGCCAAATAATTTCAAAATGAAATTTTGAGGGGTTGCAATTCTATAGGGGGTCGACATTTTCATTTTCTTATTGATTTTTGAATGGCCATTACAACAGCGGAGCACTATTGCGCTACCTGTTATAGCCTATAGGCTTACTCAGTCGACGCAATGCTTCTTCGCAGACGATGTGGTTCTTGCGTGAATTCCAACATTGCTGTAGAAGTTTTTCGTCAGACATTCCCCGGTAGAATGTAGATAATAGTGGTGGAAATTGTTGACGTAGGATCCCTCTTCGATGTCGGACACCGCGCTGGGAAGTGGAGGCGCGGACGGCACGACGCCTCCCCTCGTACTGGCGGCGTGTCTGGGTGGTCTGAGGGCTGAATTACTGGCTATACTCAACGAACTGAGGTGGATGACGAACAAACTCAAGGACGACGCTGAGGAGGGCAGTGCGACCAGTGACTGGAAGTTTGTGGCGATGGTCATTGACCGTCTGTCATTCTGGGTCTTCACCATCTACTATGTCGTCGGCAGTGTCATCATTTTTATGCGCGCTCCTAACGCCTTTGCTTGAGTTATAGGCAGAGGAACGACGGGGTACACGACCGGGGCGCTCGCACTCGCATTGCTGAAACTACGGCCCGTGAAACAGTATCTCTTCGTCAAGATCATCTATTATACGCACGTTTTTCGGTGAACGTGGTATCATGCTTGTACAAGTTGTACTTACGCAGAAATGCAGTCATTTATTGGGAAACGCACAAACTTTTGCAACCAGACCTGCTTTTTGCTCAAATAGACACCAAATCTTTTTCAGCTAGGGTTTCGCTGTATACCGCTGGGGAGCTTACATTGCTTCCCCAGATCCCTTCGCTGTATTTAGGGGGCTTTCTTCCACAGAAGTGAAGGGAGGAAAGGAAAAGGGGGAGGGAGAGAACGGGAGAAAGAAAGGCGAGTTCGCCCCCACAATATTACGGTCGTTCCGATGTCTGGCGTGAGTGGTGCATAACGACTGACAGCGTTTTCTTCCCTGCGATACTGTCGACACTCTGAAACGTTACTGACTTGTTACTGGTGACTTTACCATAGGCCACATGTATTTCATCGGCTCTGAATCTTAGGACTGCATGGCGCTGTACAATTTGTTTTTAACTGTAACTTTTTCATCAGCTTCACTCTAAAACTCATCACTAACCCTGCCCTCACAGGCTGCTACAGGCTTTGTACACGATCTAGAAATATTGCAAAAGCGTCATGATCCAACGCCAGCTGGATTCTGACGCTTGTGCTCTGTAGCCGAGTGATTCTCCTTCACAACTTTTCCAGTGTCGTTGAACTCGCTAGTGATTTTTGCAGTTCGAATAGAAACAGGCCTAGTATTAAACAAAAAACTACCAGTTACTATAAGCACTACGTTTTGCTGCTTGATAATTGCGGACGTGGCAGACATTTGTAACCTGCAAGCCGATACAAAACATTTTGCTTAACAAAGGTCGTCCGTATACACAGAGTTGCCTCAAAGTTGAAGTGTTGTACAATTTAGCAGGATAGGAAGCACTACCATACTCGTGTACACCTTGCTTAGTTAGTTGTCAGGCCACCTTTACATATTCCAAACGTCTGCCGATCTGCACATTTAAAGACGATATGGCGAGCTGGACAAGCAACCATTCAGAGAAGAAAATAAATATGTAATCACGACACAATCTATCTCTAGCGTAATGGACACTGTACGATACAAGTAAGCGGTAAAATGAGACTCACAGCCTGTCACATCGCTGGCCATTTGAGTCTGCTGTTGCACAATTGATAACTGGCAACTGCGGAAGTCAAACAGTCAGCCACCAAACAGCCAGCCAAGCTACGGTTATTATCATAAATGCACTTTCAGCATGAAAACACTTGTTCATTTTTAAATGGTCCTAAAGTTTTTCTAATTCTACAACACTCTACTAACATTTGTTTCCAGTAATCACAAGAAGCTGAAGTAATTTTGAGAAGATAGGGTCCTCATGTTATGTTCCTTGATGAAGACTCTCCCAAACAGGACCTTGATCCATCCAGCCGTGTTTGCACAGTGAAGCGCATAGCCATGAGACACACAGATACCCGGGATCATTGATCATAATAGTCTGCATCTCATGCATTCAATGCAGCCTAATAATAGTCGTTTCCAGTAATAACAATAACATGCATATTACACATATAATGCTGACATGTTATAAGTCGACAGATGTTGTGTACTGAATGACCTAATTGACAAACAGAAATATCCAACCCACTGGAACAGTGCAATATGACACTCAGCTGAAATGAAACATAAATAAAATCTATTGATTTTACATTACATTACCAATGTAACAGCAACATTACTAAGCCATATGATACTACTGGTAACCCTAAATACCATGGTTGAACCATGACCATAGTCATGGTCAAAGCATGGTTTTCTGGATTAGTCACGTTTTTCTTTTCTTAACCATAAAAACTGTGATAAAACCCACAATTGTACCATCATTTGACAATGGTACTCGGACCATAGTCTTACCATGGTACACATGTTACACACGCTGACAGCCATACCACGGTGCATAAACATGGTACAATCATGTTGATACTATAACACAGATGTAAAAAACTTTTTACTTTTTTATTCTTTACATGTTTTTTTACTTTTAACATTTAAAATTTTTTCCAAACATTTTTATATCTAGTAGTCAGATCATGGTAAACTTAATCATGGTTCAATGGCCGTAGTCAAACTAGTTCAACCATTTTTCATCAAGGTACATCTACACTGCTACTCATGCCAACAGCTGTATCATGTCGTAAACAACCATAGTACTACCACATCATTGCCATAGTTGTAACATGGTAAAGAAACCATGTAAATTGAACCATGGTTCAACCATGGTACCATTGTTAGTTTTACTGCAGTTTTAATGGCAAAAAACAAGAAAAATGATTACTCCAAAACCATGGTGGTTGTTGAACCATGGTATTTTGGGTTACCAGAAGTATCCTACAGCCCTTTACTATCAAATAAATATAAGTACATTAATCATAGAACCTTGTTAAACAACCATCAAGAAACGTCACCAGCAAATGTATAAGTGTAAACACTGGAATGTGTCAAAAAGACTGTAGTGTTACACTGACAATTGTGAAAAAAATTGCACTTAATTAATACAATATCTTAACTTAACATGTCAACTATACAGTATATTTATGATTATTTAACACCGTCTGATGTGTGTACAGGATTAACATCCCAGTCGCACTTTAGAGGTCATTTCCGGGATGATTTTACAAACCGGATGACCCAACCAACAGCGTCAATGCACTGAAAGAAGCCAGTTGGCCACTGAGATAAATGGCCATAATCATCAACTGTTTCCTTCTCACAGATAAAAATTAAAGTGTAATTAGAATAGAAATTTGCAATGACTTAATTCTAATTATTAATAAAAGTACAGAATATCACGATAACACATAATGAGTTAGTGAGTAGAGGCTTAACGTCCCACTTAACACTTTATAGGTCATTTCAAGGATGATTTGTACAAGTCAGATGACCCAACCAACAGCGATGACACAATGATAATGATATGACAACGATGATGAGGACAATATTAATACTAATACTGTGCCATGATAATATGCATAAAAGTAATGATGATGATATCAGGATGCATTACTGAATTGAATTCTCCACTGCCGAATGGTCAGCCAGCCCACATAGACAGTAAACATCTGTGTCTATAGTAGCAACTGCAATACATACACCGAGACAACCAACCAACAACCATTTAACGGTCTTTGTTCCGGGACAACCCGGGTAGGCCGGTACCAGAAGAAACACTCTGCCTTCTGCCTTAGCATAGGGCTGTGCTGCATTCAGGCTGGGTGTCCCTACCTCCTGTCTTCTGGATTTTAATGGAGCAGGGGAAGATAATGGAGGCAGAGGCACCAACAGCATCAAAGCACTGAAGGTAATACACCGAGACAAAAAGCAACAGAACAACAAATCATCGTCGTCATCACACACACAAGCAATCAAGGCTGGAAATTCAAGTCACAACTCCACTTTTTGTAATGTTCAAACTAAAATGATACAAACACAGAACAAAGCAAATGTCATTCACTTGGCTCAACTCATTGACAGCCTTCAGAAACTGTTCACACTTGAAGCACTATTAACTGTTACATTTTCCAAGCCTTCAAAAACAGAAAAACTCCAGTAGCCTCAATGACTATCAAGGACGTGCAACAAAGCCAGATGACTGACTCAACAGTGTCAAAGCACTGAAGTTTGTTGTAAAGCTCAGTGCAAAATTAGTACTCAACACAACACTACAAACAACATGGCAGACAGATAGACATCAACTACACACATGCAGTTAGCAGAGCTTCAGATAAAACACTTGGTGTTGTGCAGTGACTGAGTAAAGGCTTAACGTCCCATAAAGAGTTAAAGAAACGACAGACAGAAAGAAACAGAACCCAAATATTCACCAAAGTATAATACTATCACTCAACACAACTGCATCAAAATCTTTGCTAAAGACTTATCACTATCTGTACCTGTCTCCGTGAAAATTACAATTCACTGATATCTGCCATTATGCGGCCACCATAATGGCATACAGGGATAAATTAATAAATTAACGGAAAATAAATAGATGGCAGCAGTGCAGATGCGTCAAGTTTTACACACATGTAATTAGATTCTTCTAAGCTCTGCTAGCCACACAATGTCTTGTAATATGATATAAATGGAATGATTTCAAATAAGTAAACATATTATGCCAATAAATAAAAAAATAATTCCTTACTTACACATATAAAGTAAAATCTACAATTAATTCCCACACATCAGTGCAGTTCTTAACCTGGCACTCATGACCCACCCCATGCAGTCATCTCTTATGGGTATCTGAGATTGTTCACAGGGTCAAATACAAGACATATTTAGCTGTTCAACGTTCCATCTCTACTCCCCATCAATTCCTCATTCTTGTCACTGTTGCACAACGAAGAAAGATTTTTATTTCACATAAACTCTACACAAAGTTCTGCGATAAAAATTTACTGAAAGTAGCCATGGTACTACGAAGATTTCATGAGGTCATCGGACCACACAAGTTAATAACTGCCACCGCAAATGAAGTGCAAGCTGGTTCAACAGCAGAAGCAACAGAGCTCTGAGTCCATACAGCAAATAATGCACATATAATTACACACTAAATTGCAATGAATTTACACTGAATGCACATTAACAAAAATACTCCACAAATCTTCTATAGGTACATTAGTTCACATGACAACAAAGTGTAAGCTTTAAACACAAGACTCCGCACACTATGTACACCAGCAACACATAATGTCTCATCGATGACTTATCATACAATTCAGATAGCTGGGCCTATGATGGATTGTCATGTCCATGTGTTCTAAGCGTCAGTTAGATCGTCTTTGCTGCGGCCGATAGCATCGGGGTTTGAGAGAGGATCGAGCTCAGCAAACAGGTTAAACCAAGCCGACATTTCAGCTTTTTGGTCCTGCACACAAACAACAGCTAAATGTGCACAGAAGTCAGTGGATAGCAGGTACCGAGGCAGGCAGCTCTGTCTATGCCAGGCCGTCTACCAAGGTTCAACGGAAACAGCATAAATGGTTGAACTAATTAGTCTATGCAGGGTGGTTAGCTCCATGTTTCAAACAAGTGGCTACAGTAATAACAGTAATGGCCACATCAAAGTGGCACCATCTGGTGAATGAGTAAGAACAGTCACCTGCATGACAGACGGACAAACTGGCACACAGCCACACTATGGGACCACTGATTGTAATAGTCTGCATCTCCTGTGTTAGATGTGGCCTAATGATACTAACAATACTACACTAATGATAACCTCTATCCTAGATTAACAGAATAACTTCAGAGATGTCAACAGTCATAAAGGTCCTTTTTCCTGTCCACGATTAACCCCGAAGCATGTGTAATGTTAACTGACACAAATAATTCAATTCAAATAATTCAGTACACCCAGAAGTTGAACCGAGGGAATAATGGTAATTTGTTCAAGCACAGTATGCCTCACACTGAGCCAACAGGCCAAGCACGGAATGCATTTGCAGCATTAAAGTGCGACTACTGACTATAGATTACAGCCCAACCACTTGGCCTCTCCATCATGTCAGAGAAATTAGCCTCGTCTAAGTTGGTTGTGAGTCATAAGCAGAAAAGCTACACAAAAATCACCAAAGTGAAATGCTATCAAGTCTGCTTAGTAACAAATGCTTCAGTGTGGAAAAAGTGTCACATAAACCTTTTTTGATTTCGGCTTTGCAGCAGCGGCAGCCTGTGAGCCGTGAGCTGCCAGGCTGATGGACCCTGCAGTGGACGCTGGCTGTTTGGGTGGTGGTATTAGTGGACTATTAGCAGGTTGTTGCTGGCCTGCCTGCGACACTTCTGCCCCTGTGTACAAGTGTACAACACCGGACATTAAATGCATCAGCTTTAACTGCATTTTCTAAGCCTTCAACATGCAACTCATGGATTCTCCACTCAGCTCACGTGGCACTCTGTTGGTGACAATATGAGAATAAACATAGATTATGCAGTTGTACAGTCTCCAGACCGTCCTGATCTGCTACAAACTCAGTCTACATCAACATACCCAGACAGTTCCACAGCAAACTACAGACAGTATTATTCTGTTTGGCCTACAGGATGTGACTTGGTTCCATTACTTGTTAGGCTATAAGAACGAAACTTACCAGTTTTAATTTTCACTAACTTACTCATTTACTGCAGATATTTCATTTCACACGCTGTTATGATTCACAGCTTAACTGTGCACTGCAACAGGGTAAAATCAAATGAAGAAGAAGAGTCCCACGGCCTTCAGAGAACATACAGAACGAGCCCATCCCCAATTCTTTGACCTTGAGCTGATGTGGGCTATTCATTGCACCATGCCAAAAAACCAAATCAAATAACTAAGCAGAAATCTACGAATAGATACAGGTAAATATGTAGCCAATCTCTTAGCAAAAAAAAAACAAAAAAAACAACAAAGTATTGAGTTTAAAAGTTACACCTCAGCAAGTGATAACCTAATCAGCTAACACAAGAGTCAATCATTTACGTACAGAACTGACAGACAAAAAGCGAGAATTACCAGCAGTCATATCTAGCAGAGAAGAAGGCATGAAGAAGTCGGCCATCTTGGAGTCTGAGTCACTTGGAGTCAGAGTGCTGCCAGCCGCTAATGGCGGCCCAGCAGTGCCAAATGCTGCATGCCACTCAGAGGAGAACTCACTACTAGATGTGGTTGCTGGTGTATTGAGGATCTCATTCAACAGAGTGATTTCATCTCGGTCAACGTCAGGGTCAGATGACAGCAGATCTACTACACCACCTGCATGCAGTACGCCAGCAAACAAGACGTATCAATTCTATTGTATAAGACCTTCCTCTTCAAGGTGCCATGTCGTCTACGACAATGATGGCGAGCATGTTTCTACTGTTTTCAGTTGACTTGATCAGCTTCGACGGAGTGACATTCTTCAGCCAACATGTACCAAAACTGCCCAAATATTTCCTTTTTTGTCACTCTCTTGCTCTTATTCCTTCTGTCTTGCTGGTAGTAACCAGATTTTCCAAAGCATTACTCCTCAGTACATGTCCAAATGACTCCAGTTACCACTTATAAATTGTTTCCACAAATTTGCATACAACACCTAAAACTACACTGTCTCAAAAAAGTTCGCGCAAAAATTCTGAAAATCCGCTAAGATTTGACAAAGTTACAGAGAGTTTAACTTTTTTTGAGACACAATGTATATACTACACTTGCACTGAATCCATGGGGCAAAGCAGAACCCCCATCTGATGTAAACTTCCAAGAGTCTCCACCCCAAGAAGGAGCTTGAGCCGTTCAGTTGTGTTTGCACAGTGAAGCTGCACAGACAGACAGACAGACAGACAGACGCCTACACTATGTAACCTTCAGTCCACATCTCATGCATTTTAGGCAGCCAAGAAATGTAACAGAGGACCTTGTGAAGACTCCTTGTGTTTGCTGTCAGCTGCTGACTGTCTCATCATGGCGCTGAAGTCAAACTCCTCGTCCTGTCTGCGGCGAACTTCGTCCACATCAAAATCTTCATCATCATCACCGAACTCAATAAAAGCGTTTGCTGCTGCTGTGTCTTCCTTAGATGAACTGTCTGCCAGTTGCTCTGTATGCACAGCATCCACATCTTCAACTCCGCTACAGTGATGTAAACGGCTCAAGATTGTACACAGAAATATACAGTTTTATACAAGGTGACTATTGTCACATGGTGCTCAGAGCACCACACTGTCTCAGGTAACATGCAGAGAATCCACTTGCATGTTGGACCTTGTTGGTGCCAGGTATGCTGTTTCTGTGTATATGTGGTGCCACTGTGCGAGTTTTTTTTTGAAAATTGGCATTTTAGTGTATTTTTGACGTTTTTTTTGCAAATTTTGCCACACTTAAAAATCAAAGTGTGTGCATGATCCTCATACTAGACGCCACCTTTGTGCCAAATTTGACATTCTTATGCACTCTCAGTCGTGAGATATCGTCTGGACGCCACCTTTGTGCCAAATTTGACATTCTTATGCACTCTCAGTCGTGAGATATCGTCTGGAGAAACAAACAGTCACCCAATCACCCAGCTTATTTTTAACTGGTCTTTCTAGTCTTTAGAATATGAGGACCCAAATCTGGTATATGAGGGTTTTACCACAAATAAATAAGTAATTAAGTAACATCTCACTTGAAACCAAGTCACCAAGCACACGCACCTCAACAAAGTGAATGTGCTTTTGATAGATGCTTGATAGGCACCCTCATTCCTCATCAGATGTAATGGATCAGGCAACATGTACACAGAATTGAGTTTCTAGTTGCAGCATACCATGAAGTGCTTGTCGCAGCACTACTGTAATTTGTAATAAAGATCATACAGTTTAGGCCTAATGATAATCTATTTTTATGCTATATCATTAAATTTTGTTGTTGCTCAGAATCAAGTGAGCTGATGATGAAACTTGTTAAATTTTAAACTTTTTACTACTGTCATTTAGTGCATTCCAGTTGCAACTCGAGAAATAAACTTTTGATAAACTGTTCACGCACATTAAAAAATCAATCCCATATTAGTTACGATTAAAAATAACAATTGTAGAATGGCCACAATTCATTCATCACGTGCTGCAGCATTATTCAGCCAATCAGTACAGGACAAAAAGTCAACCTGGCAGTGGGAACTCTCGGTCGATGACATCAAGCAGATTAGACAGGCTACCGGAGATGTTACTCTTTGTCTGTTCATTTTGTCGAACTGAACCAGTTTTCTGTGACCTAAACAGCAAACAACAACCTTGTCAACACTGAGCAAATGAAAATGATATACATATGACAGTATATTAAAATATCTGTTAAACATACGTCCATAAACACATTATTTTCAGACGTGTCTTTCAAACTTAAAACCATCAAAAATTGTTCCAAAAACTTAAAGCAAAGGTACTAAATGAACTGCAAGCACTGCTCATATGAGAATGCATTATTAATGGGCACAACATCAGTAGAAATCCTCCAGCAGTGCACTGCAAATAACATATGTTTACAAGACACTGCATGCACCACACTGAACAGAACCAAACTAATAATAACAACAAATGAGAAGTTTTTTTATTCACTTGTGAACAAAATTTGATGTATTAGCAATTCACGATGAAATCAAACAAGTACAAGCAACTTGTTGGCTGACAAAGCTGTGTTGTCTAATTTGCACAATTCAAGTATTTTCCAGAACTGACTGTAACTTTGATCACAGGTTTAGCCAAGATCTGGTAACATTTGCTGGAACAAAATTTTAAATTTTGAAAAAATCTAAAAAAATAACCCAAATTTGCAAATTTATGTGCAACTAGCCATTCTGCCCACCCAGTTGGGCCCCCTACC
>Ga0126335_1001506_pt1 | contig 13103 bp, 6 predicted proteins | sample OlaspJWI45metaG_FD_108409 | JGI IMG/M metagenome (GOLD analysis project Ga0126335, IMG submission 108409) | Marine gutless worms symbiont microbial communities from Oahu, Hawaii - Olavius sp. 1 OAHU.JWI-45 metaG | ecosystem: Host-associated > Annelida > Digestive system > Unclassified | place...
TGAATACAGTTAAGTTCGTAAGGTTATTTGCTTTACCAATGGTACAGGCTACCCCCCGCGCGGCCTCGTCGCCCCATGGCGTCTAAATACGACAGTGATTATCATCTTTTAACGTAGTTTAACCTGACAAAATTAAAAGGCGTCTACTTGAGTTTTTGAAATAAACAACCGAAGCGATTACACATGTTGCTGAATATTGCATGATTTAGATTTATGCTGTTGCTGACACCATAAACACACCATACATGATACAAGAATAACGCACGCAAGTTTCAGTTGTTTAACGCTTTAACTGTCGCGTCATACTATAGGCCTATGCTATATGGCCGCACCTAAGCCGAAAAATCCGGCTCGGCTCGGCTTGCGAGTCGGAAAATTTTCAAGCCGAGCCGGAAAAGCTAGGCTGAGTCGCTTACAGGTCTACATGGGGGCACTCGTGCAAACTGCTTAAGACCTGGTGCACTAGGGATATTACCAACTATTTCTTTTCAAATAAAGTTATTAACAGGTGGAATTTGCTCGACCAGCAGACGGTGGATGCACCTGGCATCAACACATTCAAGTCTACATCAGTATACATTAGGGACAACCGGATGGATTTTTTCATGGACTAGTCCGCTGAGCCCTAGGGTTGGATGATCTGACAGTGAGGCTGCACAAGGTAAACCACATGGTAAACCATGGTATGTATTTTTGTTTCAGTCAGATTTATTTTTTAAAGTTACGGCTAAGATCTCTACTGCTACAGTGCTACTGCTTTATTAGCTGACCCGCCACAATGTGGACGCCAGTCCAGCTATAAATATAGTAATGGTCCGTCAATGTTGCATGTCTGTCCGTCCGTCTGTCTGTCTGTGCGTCACGCGCGAATATCGCCGAAACTAAGCGAGATAGAAAACTAGGAAACTCGAATAGAAATCCGGGCTTCCCGATTCAGAATCTAGCTAGTCTACCATCAGATTCGCTATCGGAAGTGCGGTTCTGCCACTTTGGGTGTTTCCGGGTTGGCGACACTCGGTATTAGATTCTGGCATCTGCAGACACCGTTGTTGCCAACACCGGTGTTGCCAACAGGCGACACTGTGTCTGGAATGTGTGTCTACACTGACTGTTGCCGTTTGTCAACGCTGAGTGCCGCCTACCGTCACTGCTCTCGAGCTACACTATTGTCGCCTTATACGCCACATGTGATTAACGTCGCTTGCGGGCCCACTTATTGTTAGACTACGTCCCATTCCATCGGCGACGATACTTGTTGAGTTCGAAAAATGCACCAAATAACAAACAAATATACTGAGTAATCAATTATTTATTTATTAAAAAACACTTTTGGGTATATATAATTCCCAAGGGTTAAAAGCAATAAAAACAGCTGCTATGGCTATTGTCATCTCTCGCCGGAACTGGAATCGGGAGCTGTACAGTTTTATAGTTAGTTATTTGAAATAGTAGGCAGTAGTCCTATATGGCGAAAGCCTGTGCTTACTCATGCCAGTATTGTCTGTGACATTACTGGCGTCGGTGAATTCGCGGTGGTCCGGATCGTCCTTGGACATGGTGTTGTGCAGAATAATTGCATTGAATCGTTGCAATGCCACAGACAGACGCTGGAACAAGAATGAAGTTTTTTTCCTCGCCAGACATAGGCCTTCTGCTGATTTTATGACCAAGGGCCGCGATAAAGTCTGAAGACGATGAGCTAAATGCTCCCAGTTTTCCTGACTCGAATAAATGATGATGATGATGATGATAGGCTGGAAGATAAGATTAATTGGTAAATTACTGTATTTCGTTAACTTTCGTTCGGCTGCCAACTCTGCCACCATTCCCACACCAGTAGCTGCCCTGTCAACATCCCGCCACTGCGCCAGGCTGCCAGCGTGCTGACTGCTGACAACAGTGACATCCTAAGCCAGCGACTTTCCACCCTGCCACGGGATTAAGGTAAGCCCGTCAGGCCGTTTACCATCTCGCCTGACCAATCCTGATGGCTCCTTGGTGGCTAGAATGCTGGCAGAGCCCAAAGACCGCCAGATGATGTCATTCAGGACTATATATCTAGATAGATGGATAGATAGATCTATTTTAAAACAATTGACAGAACGCAATTGTAACAAATGGAATGAGTGCAGTAAAATGCATATTGGCATGAAAAAAATGTTAAATCAGTACGTGTGTGTAGAATGAATGTTCGTGTATTATAGAAGAAAAAACCTAAACGTGGCAATTCTACCTGGCGCCTTTTTGCACACCATCGCATGGAGACCTTGGGCATCCACCGGGTCACCACATAGACAGTTGTGTGGGACACGATGTGCTCAAATTATAATTAAATATCTATCAAACTCAAATAAACGAGAAACTTTAAAAACAGTTATTCTTTTCTTGCGCCGATAACCTTAGTCCGTAAAATCTATTTTTTGTATGTAAACAGCGTAAAATAGGTCATGTCATGTCACAGCCTCGTTTTGAATATGAGTATGGCGTATGATTTGTATAATTATTGTGCCGAATGAAATAAAAAATACTGTTAATTATATAGGAAAACTTGAACGTAGTACGTCCTAATCATGTGATCAAGTTTTTGCTGTCTAAATTTACTTGCTTGTGTCAAGTGATATTTTCGTCTGTTGTTAGGCTTACTTGTTGCCGGTCTAACTGGTGTCGCTATAAACCGCGCACTAGCCGCGCCAACCACACTGGCCTGGCTGGCGAAGTCAAACCACATACTGGCCTTTAATCAAAACATTTTCCCACCAAACAGGTCTGCACTTATTGTTTAAATCGAACAGTTGCCCCACACTGACAGTTGACAGTTGTCAACCGTATGGTTGCTGCGCGCCCTTGTAACGTCTTCGTCGTGTTACGGCGCGTTAGAAATTGTCTGACTATTATTATTATTGTTATTACACTGGCGCCGAAAGCAAACACCGTCTCTGTCGTGAGCAAGGAACAAACCAGCTCGTTAGCTTATCCCACATGCAGTTTTTCTTAAACCATTTTGGCATGGATCACGAGTGTGATGGACAGATAGACAGACAAACGGAACTGAGATGACGGTTTGAGTTCCGTTTTGGCGCTGTCAATAATTGCCACTGTTTTAAGCCAAACATACAGAAATTCCTAGTAATGAATATATTTAGACATTCTGAGTTGCAGAAACTACTTTTTATTATGTTCAGACTAGGGCTGTTGAATGAATGCATTAACGAAAGCGTTAAAGAATTAATCGCAATTAAAAAAATTATGCCGTTATAAAATTTAACACACTGGTAAAAAACTATAAAAATATGGAGACGCAGAGGAATAATGAGCACAGGCCAATGCTTCTATGCCCGCATCACAAATACAAAACTGACAAAATACTAATATTGCATATAACTGATTCTAACGATGTAAACTTCAGCTTCCAGTTCTGTGAATTTCAGCTTTATAATCATACACAATATCTTGGTACTGACAGAATTTATCAAGATGAGATTTAAATTTATTAACAGTATCACATAATACAATATGGTTAGACAGACTATTCCAGATGTTAACTACCCTATTAGTAAAATAATATTTGCGCAAGTCATACTATGAGCTGCCTTTCTCCAACCTAAGATCATTAGCCCTGGTGACATAAATAAGCTCCTTGTTAACTCGAGGAATTACAGCTGCATCATATTTCCCAGATAATATTTTACATATTTCAATCATATCTCTTCTTATTTGCATATAGTGCAGTGTTGGAATTTTGCATGATTTGCAGTATTTGAAATATTTTTTAATTCTGGGATTAGTTATGTTGCTTTTTTGAACTTTCTCTAGCATCTCAAAATCACCTTTTTATATGGTGCCCATACAGAACTACAATAGTCTAGATGAGGTCTTACCATATTTTTATACAATAGGACAAAACCGTTGCTATTAAGATAGTTAATGTTTCCCTTAATTATACCAAGCATGGCATATGCTTGATTTATTTTTTCATTTATATGCTCTCTGAAAGTTAACTTTTCATCAACAATGATTCCAAGATCTTTAAAGCTATCTTTCTGTTCCATATATGTATATTTATTGTTTTCCGATATACAGTAAAGATAACCTTTATTTACATTTCTGCCAACAGATAGTATATTGCACTTTGCACTTTGAAATATTTAACTTCAATAACCATTGTTGGCTCCAATCCTGCAAACAGTCAATTTCTCTCTGTAAGGAGCAGTTATCACTGCTATTTAAAATATGATGGAATAACTTCGCATCGTCAGCAAATAAATTAATCTCACAGCAAGGCTCACAACTGGCTCTAGCTTCTACAAACGGTTACTGGTTTTTCAGTTGCTGTTTTTTCAGTTGCTGTTTAACATCATTAGTTATAAGTATTGTAGCTTTACATGTATGCAAAGAAAATAGTGCTGCTAGCTGTACAGTCTATGAGCGCATAAAGTATTCGTAGCCCAACACATACTGACGTGAATGCCACCCCATAAATTTTACGGGGTGGCAGCAGTTGTAAGCGTGAGATTGCTGCTGCAGTTGAAGTTTAGTGGGTGCAGTGCTTATAGTGGTTACTGTGTACTGGAGCGTAGTTATTGGTAGAGGCCCCTAAACTCCACTCTAGCCAAATTTTTTAATCACCTTTTCTGACACATTCCATGGTGGTTTGAGTTTGAGTTTCTGAGTGTTAGAATTTTTCTTCAAAAATATTTGCTGTTTGATTATTGTGATGTACTGTTTCATTACTCTGGTCTGTGTTATGTCACTACTGTCTTCTCTTGCTTACTGCTGATTAAAGCCAAATGTGTCATCTTAATAATATAAATCATGCTGGTTTTGCGGTCTGTTTAAATTTTTTAGAATATGGATAACCAGGAACGGGCATACAGTTCTGCGAAACCCCCATCATCATCGGATCATTATCCACGCAGCTTCTACGGGACAGTAACTGATCCGCAGGTGTATCATGAGCCCAGTCATGCGCCACTGCCAGTGCCAGTCGGAGGCTACCAGATTGGCAGTACACGCCAGTCTTTCCAGATGCCTGTGGCTGGGTCAGTACATCCACAATCTGGCGGTTTTCATCACCAGTTGCCAGCACAGGTCGGCCCACTGCACCCACAGACAGTCGGGTTACTTCGTCCGTCTGCACAGCCTCTGCCGCTGACAGTCACCACGCAACAGCCCGGATCACACACCCAGTCAGTATCAGTGTCACAGTCCCCACACATGGCTCAGATGTATCCCTGGATGCAGCCAGGTGGCAGCACTGTCCCAAGTGCGACAGACCCTCCGATGAGCCAGTCTGTTCAGCAGCAGCAGCAATTTCAGCGTCTCAAAGTGGAAGATGCTCTGTCCTACCTGGACCAAGTGAAACTGCAGTTTAGCGGCCACCCACAAGTTTATAATGACTTCCTTGATATCATGAAGGAGTTCAAGTCCCAATCGATAGACACTCCCGGTGTCATAAAGCGCGTGTCATGTCTGTTTCGTGGCCACCCAGACTTAATTGTCGGATTTAACACTTTCCTTCCTCCTGGCTATAAGATAGCTGTTGAGGCCAATGAAACTATTAGCGTTGAACAGCCAGGACAACAGGCGATGTCGCTGTCAATGTTTGCCACCTCTTTGCCATCTCAGTTACCTGCTAAACCAGCTCACATTAATAATCAACCTTTCCCTGAACCACCGTCTGTTGCTCCACCAACTCAGCATGGAATGGCTTCAGGCTTACAGTCGGTGGGTTCCGGCTCTGGCAGTACTGGGCCGCCAGTGGAATTTAACCACGCCATTCAGTATGTGAATAAGATAAAAGTTTGCTACCAGAATCAGCCGGAAATCTACAAGTCATTTCTTGACATTCTGCACAAGTACCAGAACGAGCAGAAAATGCTGAAGGAGGGGACAGCATTTCTGCCAGGTTATCGACCTCTTACTGAGGTTGAGGTTTATGCACTTGTGACTGATCTGTTTAAGGACCAGCCACAACTGCTGGCCGAGTTCAGCCAGTTTCTTCCTGATGCTAGCGGTACTGCTGCAGAATCTGCTCTTGCTCGGTTTAGGAACGACTGTGCTACTACTGGCCCGGTTTCATCCAAACCACCTGCCACAGTGAAAGCAGTACGTGCTGCACAACAAGGCCGTATCCAGCCTTCGGTAGCAGGAGGTCGAAGCATGTCCCAGCCACCGTTAAAGAAGGCAAAGATGTCTGCAAAAGAGAGTGGCTTTCCAGAGAGTGAGAAAGTAATTGTACCGGGTGACTTGTCCTACTTTGACAAGATGCGGGATGGTCTGGGTGAACGAGATTATACCGATCTTTTGCGATGCGTTGAACTCTACACAAAGCAGGTCACGTCTCCTTCTGAGCTGCTGATGATGGTAGAACCGTTCATCAACAAACTGCCAGAACTGCATGCATGCTTGTTGGAGTTTTTGTCGCATCGGAATGAGACTGCAGTCATTGACAGTATGATATACCCAAAACAAGAGCTGCCTGATAAGCCTGCTGTCAAGGCTACATACATGGTAGACTTGTCTACATGCAAACCCGAAGCCGCGAGCTATCGCCTGCTGCCAAAATCATACTCTCATCCCATCTGCAGTGGAAGATCGGGACTTTGCGACGAAGTACTCAATGACACGTACGCATTGCATGCTTCATGGCCAGATGACATGATGAGTCTTGGTCCACACCGCAAGAACCAGTATGAAGAACACATGTACCAGTGTGAGGATGAACGTTATGAACTGGACATGGTCTTAGAACTCAACAACATGGCCAAGACCGCACTGACGTCTGTAATGACTCGACTTAAAAATTTCACATGTCCAGACGACGTGGCACGTTTTCGACTTGATGACACGCTTGGCGGTAGTTCTGAAGTGCTGATGTGTGCCGCACTGAACAGACTGTATGGTGATAAAACGAGCGGCATAATTGAGGGTCTGAAGTGCAATCCAGCTGCAGCTGTTCCCATTGTATTGCGCCGCCTGGTAGCGAAGGAGAAAGAGTGGCGGATGGCGCAGCATGCTTTCAATCGTATCTGGCGAGAGCAGAATGAGCGGTACCATCTCAAGTCACTGGATCACCAAGCCGCAAAATTCAAACAGACCGACGTCAAGCAGATACGATCCAAGACTCTAATGAAGGAAATTGAGGCGGAAATGCAGGACAGTCAGAAAGGAGATGATGCTATGGCTACAGAACCAGGTTGTCTCCATGTCAACATCTGTCGCGATGCTTCCGCGTTGAGCGATGCCGCATCACTTATTATCCATCACGTTAAACGTCAGAGTGCCCTACAGATGGACGATAAGGTACGAGTCAGCCAGGTACTATTCAGTCTCATTCCAGGTCTTCTCAGACTGCCCATACCACTTCCTCCAAACCTCGACAAAGAAGGTGACGAAGAAGAAGCAACAAAAATCGAGAGTGGTATTGCTGTGGAGAATGGAGTTGAGCATCTTACAAATGGCACTGAGAGTATGGATTCAAGTATGCTGGAAACTGATCAAGAGAAGGTGTCTGGTACAGATGAAAATGATGCCTCAGCACTTGGCACCATTTTCTATGGTAATGACAACTGGTACTACTTTCTGCGTTTGTTCATGATGCTGTGTGAACGCCTGAAGTACTTTAGTGGAGTAGCAGCACAGCTGAGTGCTGAGGAGATGCACTTTCGCTCGCTCCGGTCCGATGCCGTCTCCGCAGCCCTGAAACTCAGAAATCCAAACGCTGTTGATATATGCGACAGCTACAGCTATTTTCTGGATCTCATTCGCAGCCTTCTTGATGGAAATGTGGAGCTGAGCAGTTTTGAGGACCAGCTGCGTGACATGTTTGGCATTCACGCATATGTTGCGTTCACTGTTGACAAACTGATACAGAACATAACTCGTCAACTGCAGTACATTGCCACAAAGGACATCTGCTGGCAGCTGGTCACTCTGTATACCAACAGAAACAAGAAACACGATGCTAATGACGATGCCACTATGACAAGTTATCAGAAAGAAGCAGAACAGGCCATTTCTAATGACAAATGTTTCAGAGTGTGTGTGAACATAGAGAAGGCGGAAATGACCATTGACTACACAGAGTTGAGCAATAGTTCATCTTCAGATGAGCAGGAGCAGTTGGTTGCGGAGCCTGAACTTTCTGAAGTTGGTGACAGTGAAGCCAAGGTGGGTGATGCTGATGGTTCTTATCAGCGGAAAGCCACATTCTTGATGCGGAACCTACGGAGGGCACATGCAGTCCGACGTAGGCAGATGCTAGATGGTGGTACAGAGGAGAGAAAAGCTGATTCCAGTGGTGTGTTGCCGCCATGTGTGCAACTGCTGAATGTGGAGAGTGCCGGCGCCTGTCTTTACACGTGTGGTGCACTGACTAATGCCAAACAGGTATATGCTGCCATTATCCACTTAATGAGTGAATTCATAGCATAAATAGTTGCCAGATTCATTGTTAACAATTGTTGTTGATGGCAGATTTTGACTTTTCCATAGCAGATCAGTTTAAAAAATGAGCCAGTTCAAGTTATAATTGCAGTTAGAAAGGAAGTAAGCTACATCAGGCTAGATATTTTTTGTTAAATGTGTCAGTCACTCTTAAAACATCACAGTTATGCACTGTTCACAACTGATGGAGATGACAGCTGAGTACATTAGATGTTTGTTAGTTGTTGCACCATTGATACTCAGAATCTTGTGTATGACATCTGGGTGAAAGAGTTTTGCAGTTACTAATACTTGATCAATTTTTGTGTTTTGTAGTTGTTAAAATTACTCAGCCTAGATGTAAGTATAATATACCCAAAACAAGAGCTGTAATGTAATGCAAAATCAAGGCTGTTTAGCTGCATGATAAGAAATGATTGACAGGCATTATTGTTAAAATGACTCTCTGTAATAAAATCACTGTTCGTGTATGGTATATCGGTATATCACCAGTCTGTATTGTTTGAATGCTTGTTCTCGTGTAGATACACGAGAAAGTTTCTTGTCGGCTGACGGAGAGATTTGAATCTTGGTTGGAGACGTGGAAAAAAGACAGCCTTACTGATGAGATGGAGACCAGCTTCAGCGACTGGCTGAACGGTCGCATTGATGGAATAAAACCAGGACTTGTGACCATCACTAATCCTAGCAATGATAAAACTCGGCCTCCATACCATCACTACACTAAATACAATGTCGTGAGTGAACCGGTGGCAGTGGCAGATACTGAAACTGTGTCAGACGAATCATGCGTTACTGAGTGATAATCACTAGGGCTGTTGAATTAACATGTTAATAAATGTGTTAAGGACTTAATTGTGATTAAAAAATTAATGCACTGGCAAGAAAACTACAAAAATTACTTCTGCGAGCTTTGTGAAATCGAAAGACACAGGTCTGACTGAAATATGCCGGTACACTTGGACACAAGGACAAATGCCGGGCACTTAATTGCCGTACTAAGGAGATTGGGCTGTACTAAGTGAGACCATCATATGTCAGTGTTGAGCATCCATGCGCTGGCCACATGAGCTAACGAGACCAATAACCACTGTCAGGAATGTACACAAATACAGTGTGCGTTAAAAGTGCGTTAATGCACGATTGTTGTCTAATAATCACTTTTGATGCCCTGTTGTCCGGACACTATTTACAAGACTTTTGACCCTGTTGTCGATATGGGAGCAGACCAGAGCAATTTGAGTGGCATAGCACTGTGTGAATTGTTGAAGAACTCATTTAATGCAGTTTCCAACTCCGAATGGATTTTTCAGTTCAGTCCAACATTGCATCTTTAGTGATCCGCTGAATTAAACTTCTGATCATTTGTTGTGAAGAAAATCGGCCAAGTGAACAAATCAATTTAATTTGTGAATAATAAAGAAGCATCAGTTATATGCTGGAAGTTTTTATTTGTTTAGCGTAAGTTATGCTGGAAATGAAAATTTTGAAATAAAAAGTGGAAGAATGTTTTGTTTGATAAAGATGTGAAACTTGATGTACAAGCAATTCAGATGTGTTATGATAGTTTGTCAGAAAGCTGCTGAAAATGATGTATGTGATTGTTGACAGGCCAATACTGAACAGTTTAGCATGTGAATCTGCTGCATCCAGTGGTGTATTGCTAAACATGGAGGTGGGTATACGCAAAAGGGCATGGCATACGTGTATACGGTATACCTTGCTTATTTATGATCACTGAGGTGAGTATACACTGTCAAAAAAACCCGGAGGTTGGTGTACGGCGTATACCCGCGTATACCACCCAGTACACCACTGGCTGCATCATACCTTAGAACTGACTGTTGTACAGTTTGTGGGATCTTCATTCTTTAGCTTTTCTTTCCTGATTTTGTTTTGTGTATTATTTCCGGTACATGTTTCTTTTATTCTGTTACTCAGTACCAGTGCAGTTGATTGCCTGCAAAGACTTAATCTGAAATATGTGAAGTCACTGAAGTGTGACGTGATACCCTGTTGGTTGCGTTTAGTGTGGTGATAAATTGTACTCCGTGTGTGCTGAATACGTTGTCAGTAGCACAACAGATCAGCCGTATATGGTTTCATGAATTTAGATGTACCGTACTGTAATATGTAATTTTGTTGTATAATGTTAAAGAATTTGATTCAATTGTTTGGCTGGACAAGATGCTTAGAACCACATTGTGTTTCACGTGCCAATTATGGCGCAAAACTGTGGTACTGATTTAATACAATATTCAGTTTAGCATCTGCATTGCTGAATCTTCATTGAATTTTAATGGCAAGTTCATTTTTGTTGGCATAATAATTTATCTGTTTTCTGGAAATATGTAGTGTGTAATGTGTTATTATACTTTTCTGACGTTTGAACTTTTTGGATAAAATGAATTATTAAATGAATTATACGTCATTACTGTAGCACTGAATAAGACATTTATTACCAGTTTCAGATTTCTGTTGCAGTGATATTAAATGTTTACAATGCTTGTTGGATGATATTGATATTAAATGTATGTTCACTGCTAGGTATATGTAACATACACAACATACTGCCAGGCGTGATGCATGCTTTGTGATAAATATGTTACTCATTGATTAAATTGATTGAAAATATCATTTTAATGCCATAACAACAACGTGATTTAAGTCGGGTAATGTGAGACTGGTTTGTTGTGTGTATGTGGTCAATACCAGTTTTCTTAGTCACTTGTTGACTAGATACATGGTCAGTGTTATATTTTTAAAATTGATACAATATTTTCGCAAACACAAACCAAATATTGACATCTAGATACTGTGGAGGTCAAAGTGACACTTCATTATAGACAGACTGTCGCTGCTACAGTACTACTATTATCCAGACCTATTGAAACAAATTATATGTTCTTATTTGATGCATAAATATCAGCTATTGTTTTGAAATCGATACAATATTCTTATAAGTTATGTGGTTTGATCATCTGTTGCATATGAAAAGATTTTGCATGTTAAAACTCGACAATATTGACATGATATTACATCACTTACATGCACGATACAATGCGATATCAAGACTTTGACGCCATGATATATACTGTGAAAAAGTATTGTGATACTCGGTAGTATCATGTACTACTGTCTGTATGAGAACTGTGTGGGGGGTTAGCGTGGTCGAACCCATAGACAAAAAATGTTGATCTGGATGCATCACTGGACGCTTTCGCCATAGATCAGCGATATCAAAAATGTCGGCTCCACGGTGGTGCCGCCGTCAGTGTGGCAAGCCACGACCTTGGAACTCTCACATACCAGTCACTGATCGTTTGACAACAATAATTTTAATATTGCTGTATCTGAACAGAATATGTCTGCTTTTTGCAAAGAATCTTAATCCAGTACGGACAACCTGCATCGAAAATACCGCATTAAAGGCTTTGTTGTCAAGTATGTTTTCGGCTACCTTGGTGCCGACTTTTTCTATCAGATCTGTTGGCCAGTAAGGTCCCTGTAATAATAATAATAGTCAGACAATTTCTAACGCGCCGTAACACGACGAAGACGTTACAAGGGCGCGCAAACTGAACCCCCCCCCACAAAAAAAAAAAAAACTAGTGACAGATGAAAAGTTCACCCAAAAATCCTGTACATTTCCATTTGCTTGATGTTAAATTGGTATAGCTTTGTGAAATCTCAACCGAATTTTATAATTTTTGGCAGACTTATACCTGAATAGATTCCCAACAAAACAATGCATATACTGTGCACAGTACCGATTGCGTGTTTCAACACTACCTTGTAGAAATAATATTGTCCGTTTTCTGTGCTGTCTCAAGATGAAATTTGCTCATGAATTATGTTGGCAAACAACTAAACAGTGTCAGTGTCACAAAATTGTACTGATCAGTTTACAAGCAGTGTTCAATATGTCCTCCTCATTCTTGGACGACACGCTGCAGTCGGCGGCGCTAGGTTGTAAGTAAAACTACAAAATGCCGTGATTTTACCGTGATTTTACCCTTTTTTTTCAAAAATGCACCGTGATTTTGCCGATTTTTAACGTGATTTTCTTACAGCCCTACTTATGACTTTTGACGGTCCCTTACGGTGTTTAGTAGTACCGCCTAGTTATATGTAAACGATGTCGTGATTGTTGCTACAGATGCGTAAATGTTTGAAAAATAATTTTTCAACGTTACAAGTAACTGAAAAAGTGTGTCGCTGCATACAACAGACGATAATAGAGCAATACAGGTACGTCAACACTTAATAAAATGTTCGCAACAGACTTAATCTATCAATCAATTAATCGGTGGTTTTATTTCGGGAACAAGCCCGTATCAGAGATAGACAATGAGACAGGAGAGACAGAGGAAACTACTAAAACCGTTAAAAACATAATACACACATTACACACACAAATGCAAATGAGAAAATCAGCCTAAGTTGAGCAATAATAATTGGTATGCTGAACCTGTTTAGCAAATCTCATTCTGCTATTTTAAAGCAGTGTATCAAAACTAGGGAGACCAAGTTCTAGTAGCATGGCTGTTACACTGTAATACTTCGGGTACTTAAAGAATAATTTCATGCATCTTATATAGCTAGATCGTAATCTGTTAATAGAACACATATTGTAGCGCTGCCAGAGTTCCATACCA
>Ga0126335_1001507_pt1 | contig 13100 bp, 11 predicted proteins | sample OlaspJWI45metaG_FD_108409 | JGI IMG/M metagenome (GOLD analysis project Ga0126335, IMG submission 108409) | Marine gutless worms symbiont microbial communities from Oahu, Hawaii - Olavius sp. 1 OAHU.JWI-45 metaG | ecosystem: Host-associated > Annelida > Digestive system > Unclassified | place...
CGGTGCCAAAAAGTGAATGCATGTTTGTAAATATTTACCACTATTAAGTTGTGTCTTGTGTTATATTATGTGTTTGATTGTTGTTTCGGTTTGTACGGCATTGAGTAATAGCGCTTCTGTATGTCTGCTAAACATTACCGTGCTGAACTACGTGTATTCTTTGTGTATTCTATACTGTCCTGCGTGGCAGATGTTGCTCATTGTCCTTTGCAGCGTTTGTCTGCAATTGTAATAAAGAACATTATTATTAGTAGTAGTACCAAGACCTGCAGCTCGTAACTTACTAATGAGTGACTGAATCAGTAAATACAGCATAAAGTGAGGGGGGGAGAATTCCATCTTGCCTAACACCTGGAAATATCTGGAATGTACTTGAGACAAAGCTACCCCAGCGTACACATGCAAAACATTTAGAGTACCAGTTGACGAGAACGTTCAGAAATGTCAATGGGATATGTCGATCCATTAGTTTCATGTAGAGACCAAAGTGATTAGTCTTATCAAAGGCTTTGGCCACATCTAGTGCACAGAGGGTACGTAGCAGTGGAGCTGTTAGACGTAATGTGTGTAATAATTTCAGGCAAGGTGAAAATTGCATCGCGACATCATCTGCCCTTCTTAAACGCAAATTGTAATTCATCGGACTGTAACCATGTGTGGAAGACCGAACTAAGGCACAATTCGAATAACTTGGAGATACATTGATTGCGCGACTTTAAATAATTTTAAATTTCATATTCATAAGGTACTGAAACCGGAAACCAAGTAAAAGTTATAATTTAGATAGTGAGCGTTATATGGCGACAGCCTATGGTTGCTTATGCCGTCAGTGTTATCATTCACGGCTTCGGTAAATTCGGTGAATGAATATCGAGATCGGTCAAGCGATATTGACCCAGCTCTATTAGAATGATAAAGATTCTACGTGGTAATTTTGTTTTTTTTTAAAGTTTATATAAAGCAAAGCAAAAGAGGTTTAGACGAAGGCACAGGGAGAAACCTCTATGCCCAAGTTTATATGGTTGCGGTATGTAGGATCTACTTAGTTATCTGCCAGTGAAGAAGTCTGATGTCACCCACTTTCCAGATTTTTCCTTCTTCAATGCTTTTGCTAATGCGTTAACTCTACAGTCTTAATCGAAACTGATAGTGATTGTTGTTGATCACCACTAAAACTATGGTCTAAATGACACATCAGTCATAACAAATATATGATATTTATAACTATTGCATTTTCATGTGGTAGGCTATGTGACTTTTCAGAAAGTTAGCATAAAATTACAAGTTTTCATTCACCAGTGTATAGCCTAGAACAAGCTGTGTGATGGTTGTGGCTTGCCGCCTAGTGGCAGATATAAAAGTGGCCCGCACCCCCAAAAAGGTTGGACAGCACTGACTTAACCTTAATTTTTACTCTAACCCTTGCCATAATCTTAACCCGAATGCTAAACCTAACCCTAAAACTACAAGTTGACTTGAGGACGAGTTGACTACTACCCCACAATCTCTGCAACAGGTTTTCTTACGTGCATAGGTCCAATACAGCGTGGTACCTTCTTTATTTTTCCCATTCAGTGTGTAAATAAAATTATACTCATCTAGATACATTCCTTTACCACGCTGGATACGTAGATCCATGTCAACGACATTTATTCAAATCAGACGAAATTCATAAAACCATAAAACGCCATAAAACCGTAAAACGCACGCGGCAGTACTACATGATAAAACACGCTTAAAACAACAACAGTCAACACTATTAGGCTAATGACTAGGGCTAACGACGCAAGCCTAGTGTCGCCAGCCAATCATGTTGTCATCACTTGTCATCAACAAACTATCGCCAGTCAGGTGTGTCATGGCCATTTGTGTCTAGCCAGTTGTCGCCAGCATCTTGTCGCGCGCTTACCTGTCGGGACACCGTCCCTTGCATCGCAGAAAGTCAACAAAGAACGTCATTTGCATGATTGATTGTGATTGAGCTTTTTGCCATGCAGATGATTCCCAAATCTCAGTTGTGAATGTTCGTCTTTAGTCTTCCAAAATTTTATAACATTTCAGCAAGCTGCATGATCAGCGCTAATGTCTAGACAATTGATTCAAAATTGTTGAAAATTAATGCCACATTGCCACTTATTAGTAGATGCAAAAGCCTATGAGCTGTATAGAGTTGTATGTCATCTGATTTGTGTTTCTACATAATACCTTTAAGATTTGATTATTGGCTTTGTAGAACATGGCAGAAGTGAGAGAACCTCTTGGGCCATCGATGGCCTACGCTATGTCAGCTGGTGTTGGTCGAGGTAAATCGATTGCTGGCTCCGAAGTGTCATCACATTCGCTACCAGTATCGGCAGGGAGGGGTGTTGCTTTACAGTACACTGCGATGAATGAACGCAGGCGACAGGAGTTGGAAAATGCTCAGAGACCATACGAGCAGTATCTGGTAATTGTTATGTCAGATTAATTCAGATTAACATGTAGTAACTGTTTATAAAATTTTTGTCATGTAGTTTATTTGTCACTGAAAACTGTCATAAGTCTATGGATTGGGCAATATGTGACAAAGATATTTTGCTAAGTATAGCTGAGATGTGCAGTCTGGATGATTAAGTTCAGCTAATTGGTTGGTTGTTTGGCTGATAATAATATTTTTGTTGATATGATTACTAGAGATAATACAGGTCCAAAACCAGTTTTGGGTCGGAACAGACTGGACCAACACACTCAATGCTTTCCATATTTAATGTCCGATAGCTGCAACTGAGTCAAAAAATAAACATATTAAGTTGTGAATGTAATATAGGAGACCTCTAGCTGGCGGTCTTGGGCTGGACCAGGTCAGATTGGCCATTAAGTACAGAGGTACTATCTCTAGTGATTACTCAGAAACTACAAAACAGCTGTAAATTGAAAGTAGACATATATTTGCAGTTTAATGTGAGGTTGATGGCCATATATTTTTATTTTTTTTATCCTTTCTGTTGATTCATTTTGGTATACAGACAAACTTAAGAGATTCGAGAAGTCAATTTTCCCATATGCTACAAAGAAATCAATTATTAATCAATGGCTAATTTACCAGCATCATGTGATGACCCCAGTCATCTTGTTTGTTTGTACTTTATATAGAAATTTACCTAACCGTAATGTGATACAACTGTAAAAACATTGGGTCCGAATTTAACAGGGTTTCAGCACAGCCTACTCGTAGCTGATGCCTCTCCCTTTTGAAGGACAGGAATGATACACTGAAACAACAGTAGAGTTCTTACTTAATAATGTTAAACAAAGTTTGTTTTCTTTGTTTGTGAGTTCACTGAATTGGTATGGATCTATTGTATTGTCAGATGTGTTGTTTTTAGGCAGAGAGTCAGGTACTGCAAAACTACAAGCCTGGACTACATCGGCCTGGTGAAAATTATCCAGAGTTGCCAGAACCTTGCCCCAGTGGTAATCGACCAAAAATGATTCCCGAACAGTTGATAAGGGACTATAGAAGTGGTGCAAAAAATGAGGTAGAATAGTAATTTTTGTTGGAGAAGAATGTTGTGCATTGTATGTACTGGCTTGAAGTTTGATTCTCAACTGCTTGGTTTTCTTTTTCATGTTAACTGTTTCAATTTTTGCATAAGTTTACACTTGCCAGAAATTGGTCATCTGCTTTTTGTCAGCAGAGTGATCAGATTGAGCTAACATTAATAATAATAACAAATGCTCCTGGTTGAATCGCCAGACGTCGGGCTCTGAACGTCGTCTTCGCAAGGGTGTTTGTGTCTGCCAGTCACCCGGCCACCAATGGCCTGTCGGCTTGTCAAGGCAGGATGGCAAGCAACCCGATGGCCTGACGCTAATTCCATAGCAGCGTGGAAAGCCTTTGGCTTAGGACGTCGCAGTAGCCACACACATACCTATGTAAGTGTGGTGGCTCACTCAGGTGGTGCAGCAGCTGAACAGGCAGCCGATCGAAAGTTGGCCAAATATGACCAGTTGGTGTAGTCAGGTTGCTTGTGCCAACCGATCGCGGCAGAGACGTTTCAGGTGACAGCCGAGAACCAAGCTTCCTTTTTCAGTGCATATCTGTTGTCGTCCAGCAATTCAGTTCTATTCTGCTTCACAACAGTTACCCTAGTGATGAGGAGTGACCACTCCAGCTTTGCTTATTGATTTTAACTTTTGTTTTTTAACCCTCGAGATCTATACTACCGAGGGAATTAAGTAATAATGATGATAATAATAATAATAATAACAACAACAACAGTAAGTAACCCTTGTTGTTCTCCGTGTGATTTCTCGCAACCGTGATATGGGTTTTATGCAGAGTAGGAGTATTGGGATGGGGTGAACCCCTCCAATTATTTTTTTGGACACGAAATTTGGTGTATTTGTAGACTAAAATATTGCTTGATATCTATCTTATTAGGAGTTGAGAGTGAGTGTGCCACATCTGCTGCTTCTCCCTCACCCAAAAAAGTGTGCCTGTATTTACATCTTCAGCTTTGCTGATGAGCCTTTGGTGCTGTGCATGTTACTTGTCAGTGACTGTTTTGTGTTTGTTGCAGATAAGTGCCATATTTGAGTATGGCTCAATACTCAAGCTGAAAGTTGAGTTCAAAGAAGTATCTGTGGCAGACCGGCAGACTGGCCACTTTGCATTTGCGTACGTGTGTGAGGTGGCCGGCACACAATATTTACAGGGAGTTGGAAACACTAAAAAGAAGGCTAAAACAGCGGCAGCACGTATTGCAATGGACACGATATTAGAGCATGGCCTTAGTGTCCCAGGTGAGCAAGCAGTTATAATTTCTGTCCGTTAACTGTAGATTTCTGTAATTCAGCAAATGTGAAATATGTGTATGATCCTATGATTACTACAAAACAACTGGCCAAGTTACTTGGCAAAGGTCACATTGAATCTGTGGGGGAATTTGGGACTTTGTCTAATGCAGTATGCCTTGGCTCCCTAAGGGTCTCCATCCCAAGCAGGACATTGATCCATTCAGCCATGTTTGCTCAGAGAATCCACGTAACAGACAGACTGTCATATTCCCGTGATTGTGGTAGTTTGCATCTCATGCATATGGTGTCACGTAACAATGCTTTATAGACTTTTTGTTCAGGATTATACATTTATACTAATTATGAATTTATTGGCTTCACTAAATATGCTAATTACTGAAGATTTTGATTTTATGGATCTGTCGAATGGCTAAGGTTAAGTTACTGTGAATTAACTTGTTTATTCTGTCTGAAGTTTAGCATAAAACACAATAACGAAAGCCATGTAAAATATTTCATTTATCAGATAGTATAGAAGATCATAGGTCTAGAAACGGTTTAAAGCAGATATTTTGTTGTTATTCGTGAGATTGGACTGCAAACTTTTGAATTAATAAGTCATGATGGGAGCGACGAGCGTGTCATGGGTGCACATGGCATAGAAGGTCGTAGAACACAGAGAACGCCTGCTGCAGTTTGCTCAACAGCGGAGTAAAATGATAAGGTTCATGAAATTCTGAGAGTAGTTCTATCAGGGTGCACAATTCTTGGAACACGTACTCTCATCGGCAGATTATTCTTTTAAGTACAAGATTTTGTTATCACTTTTTTAGCCATGTAGCTGAATAGCTGAGTATAAGAGATAAAAATGATAAAAATACAGTCACGGTTAAGTAACTACACTGTGTCTGGGAAAAAAGTAAACCACAGACACTATTGGATAGAAATGTCAAATCTCAACATTGTTTTCTGAATATATCTCTGAAAGAACCACAAAATTTTGTTAGGAAATATTTATTAACAGTGGATTTATTAATCTTCAAATATTGACGACAAAATATATCAGTTGCCGTCGTGACTGGACAATGCTTCTGCCCATACGGTGCATAAAAAGTGTGCAACTGTTAAGCCGTGAAACATTAAACTTCATCTCTCCAACTCCCTGGCCAGCGAACAGTTTTAACCTCAGACCAGTAGACTACCATATCTGGGGGAAGCTGCAGGAGCATATGTGCCACAACTGGATTCATGATGTCGCCCAGCTAAAGTCGTGTTCGATCGAAGAGTGGGAATATTTCAACCAGATGATCAATTGATCATCGATGAAACAGTCAGGCGGTGGCATTCACGTCTTGAAACATGCATTTGAGTGCGTGGATAATATTTTGAACACAGATTCTAAATATGTTTGACTTTTGTACTTCAGCTGCAGTCACGTCTAAACGTTGTCAGTAGTGGACAGTTTGTGTTTTTGGGCAACCTCACTAAACTTGTGGTAACTTTTGCAGATGCTGACAGATTTTACTGAATAGCTAAATACACATTACATATTCAAGTAATATATGTATGTGTGTATTATATACAACAGTATAGAAAAAATTACAAATAAGATGAGATGAGATATTTAGAATCCTGAATTGATTACTAATACAATGGTTAAAACTCATGAAATTTTGTATGCTAATTAATTTGTGATACTCATCTTTGTGTCAACTGATGAGTTTATGTAAGAAGATGAGCTAATTATTTTGTATATTAAATGAAAATACAGTTGAGAACAGTCCAGCTGAAATGCAGATATGTCACTCATGTAATACATAGAAGAGGTGGATGATGGTGATGGGCTCGTAAACAACACTGATAAGGCTGCTGACAAGTACAGTCTCGGAAACAAGAATGAAGTAATGATGCTGCATGAGCTATGTGCAAAGAAGGGCATCAGGCTGGAGCCCGACCTTGCAAATAAGCTGAACACTGACGGGCAAGTGTAATTTTCTGATGTTGTAGTGAAATATGAGTTATGCCTATAATAATTAATAACAGTAATTACAAGTGGCTGGAGTAATGTAGTAATTGCTGCATTGAAGTGGTGCCATCTGATGAATAAGTAAGAACAGACTAACATACTAACAGATGCTCATGCTACAGGATCATCAATCACACTAGTCAGTATCTCATGCATTCATGTAGTTACTAAATATAAGTTGACCATATCTATCATGTTTTAGCTAAAATTTGCATAATTACTCAATGTTTCATGTATAATTTTTACCACTGTCTGTCGGGAACAATGTACATCACAGTGCTCAGCAGGACTGACTTTTTGTGACAGTCAAAATGAAAACTTATACCGGGCGCAACCCGGTTAGGCCGCAGGCCTACGGGCGTAGCCCATAGTAAAATCACCCATGTGCTCGTACTGAGTTGGCCGTTGCCGGTGCTTACTACTCTGTACTTTTTGACTGTCACGAAATCTTGTCACATGAAATTTTCAATGAAATGTGACGAAAGTCTAGTTTTCATTGTCGCGGAAGTAGTAAGTAATCAGTTAAAAACGATAAAGAAAATATTCTTGAGTCTAACAGGTGTTTTCCGTAAACATTAAAATAATGGTAAAAAATACTTTATTCAGGTGTTTTAGATAGATAAATAACAAATAAGCTGTAACATGTGCCTAAAGATTAGATCTGTGCTCACATTTTAATAAAAATGCTACAGTACATAATATATTACTAAAGATGTGTAACTTATCTAATATTCTAAAAACAGCCGACATAATATTCAAAAACATTTCCTTATCCGCCATCTGGCGACTGTCGATATACGTTTTGTCACATTACAACGCATTCGAATTGTACGAGTCACTTCAACCTTATCATAGAAAAAAACAAATCGACATATAGAAGCAACGAGAAACAAGACGCCAAAGAAATTTAGAAATAGCCGCATCGAATACGAGCTGCAATGAGGCGCTTCTAATGAGCTTTGCTCACGGGCTGCACCCGGAGTTTAGGTTTTCTAATGTGTTACAAATCTAGCCAAATCCCGAGAAAGCAAATCCAGTACAGCCATAGTTCTGTGACGACCCCTTGAATTGTTCTGCATGTTGCTTGTATATTTATATTACTAATCGCACATTGATTGGTGACATTGGAGGTTTTGCATAATATTTTTGTAGATATTTCAGCTGTTCGTTTTATGCTGATGGTCAGCTGCTGAGCACAGCACATGCACACAGTAAGAAGGAGGCTAAGACAAAGGCAGCTGCTGAAGCATTGAAGAATCTTCTCTTTAGAGATCCGGTATGACATATAGTATGACATATGTTCGTAATTAGTTATATTTGGGCTTTGTAAACAACTTTCGTGTGAAGTAATGATGATTTTTGCTGAGGAAGTCTTGTCACTCGTCAGTCTTTGAAGTGGACTTCTCAGTGCTGTGAAGACTGGGTGACAGTAGAACTGATGGTTGAAACACTGGAGAAAGAGATAGGAAAGTCAAGGATGATCTGGGCAGCAGTGGAGAAGAAGGCTTAAGATTACACTGTATTGTGTCACAAATGGGTGTTGTCAGCAGCCATTTTGCTAACAGGAATTAAAAGAAAAGTGTCTAATTATTACTGCTTTTACGGGATGTAGCACACACATATGTCAAATGTAGCATGACTGAGGTGAAGGTATTGTGACAAATGACTCTCTGGGGTAGGTAAGTGAGGACCAGCTTTGGCTGAGAAGGCAAAGGCAGGTGTGATTCATTCCATTCGCAGATAAACGTGTGGGTGGCAGGTAAAACTGTGTGAGTCTTTGACAATGCGTGCCATACCTGAGTGTTCCTGTGATGACCTTGCCTCATACAGAGGACCTATATCAAGTGTTCCTTACCTGTCTGTTATGTGTATTCAGCAAATGGTGGATGTGGTACATCACTGGGATGCTATGGCTGATCTAGTACGAAAGCGTGTTGACTGGCTGATGGCTAATGTTCCTATGTCAGTCCGTGGCTGGGATGTACTCGCTGCATTCGTCATAAAGAGAAGTATCTATCAAAAATACGAGGGTCTCTCGATAAAACTTGCAAAACGACGCCATTTCATTAATTCTTAAAATAGGAACTAGGTGCCGGTCACTGGGAAGTTTTGCGTCTGCTTGGCTAGAGCTAATAATAGCTTGCAGTGTCAGGGGGCATGGCTTATTACAGACAGATATCCATACAGAAAGACACAATTGGGTTACATATTGTGTCTTTCGCCTTTACAGGCGCGAATGCAAAAAATCCTAAATATACTTTTTAGGGAATTTAATATTGAACATACATAGAATTTTTTTGATGATGACATCATTACTGTGACTTGTCATCTGTTCATAGAACACAGTCTATCTGAGTATCATTTTCTCCACCAGTTTTCTATCATACCCACAAGTGATAAACAGCATAGAAACAAAAAACGTTAAACAGTAGTGTTTCATTTTTCAACATGTCCAAGTTTGTTCAAACATTTGTTTCATCTGAAATTGACACGCACTGGTCGGACCGTACGAAAGCATCAGCTGTGGCAGTTGTGGCATCGGTTGTTGCAACAACATGTCGGCTAGGTCCTTTCTTATCAGCAGTGCTTTCTCTGCTGCGAGCAAACTTTGTACACCAAACGTGTATTACTGGTCTCATAAAACACTTGTTGCCATACACTGGATGCATCTCAGGATGAATCTCATTTGCATTAAGTCTTTTTGCCCACAAAAAAAATGAATAACAGCACGCTGTTCGTTACAATACGACTTCAGCAGCGACGTCACCATATTTAATGTTTATAAATAACAACATATCGTCACAGTGACGTCATTGTAATAACAGTCACAGCTGGTACTCAGAATTAAATTTCCTACAAAATGTATATTTCGGATTTTTTATGTTTGGAAAACTAACAGAATGACGCTGTTTTGTAGCTTATTTATCGAACGACCCATGGTGTCAACTTGTGGCACGAGGTCACAGGCCAGCGGAGATATATGCATTGTTTAATGCAGTCACTAAAGTAATGAAATGTGCTGTTGTCTGGGCTCTAGCCTAAAGAAGATTGAGAATAGGCATTAGGCCTGCTCTGTTTCCTGGTTAAATGGTGTAGAATAGACCTACCATATATACTTGTGTATAGGCCAACCCCCATTCCCATGGACGAAAATCTAGTCAAAAATAGTGACCTGCGTTTAAGCCAGTAAGCAAAATTGGCGATGAACGAGTACCCTAGATGCATGCCTTGATGATGCGCGAGTGTCAACGAGTGCATAACAATGACTGACTCACTATGCGGCCTGGTGTGCACGTGACAGTTTTATTGCACTGGTCGCAGAAGTCATACGCCTATTGAAGGCTACGGTACGTAGCATGACATTGTCAGTCATGTCAGCGCTAGCCTAAGCCTACTGCGCTTGTTCAAAGCCGCTGAGGTCGCCCAGGTCGTCGCCAAACACGGTGGCAAACTGTTCAGTGTTCACACATAGTTCAGTAATCGTCCTACATGGAATGATGGCCTTGCGTGATGGAATGGTGTCAGCTTACAATGACTGACTAAAATGTTATGCTACAGCAGTCTGTGTGTGGTCGACCCCGCGGGCTTGCAGCTGCTGACTCTCCCACAAATTCATGTAGTCCTAATGGCCTACTAAAGATCCATGCTGTGTGCAGCACACACACAGAGTGAGCATCTCTGAGACATAGCAGTGGTCCTGAATGTTGACTCTGGCTGTGTGGCATGACCCGTGTATAAGCCGACGCCCACAGATTCAATGTCTCTGTTTAGCCAAAAATTGTCAGCTTTTATGCGGTATATACAGTAAACAAGGCTTCAGTTTCATTAGTTTATATTAGTTTTAGTTCGTAGTTCAGTGTATGTTTTGGGGGTTTTCTTTCTTTTGTTTATTTCTGCAGTTATTTTGTGTTCGTATTTTTGGTTGTTGTTCGTGTGGTTCTCAGTTTTCAGTGGAGTTGATTTCTTGTCAAGACTGTCTTCAAAATAGCCTGTTTTGTGTGGAATGTGATGTTAAATTCTGCTCACTTACTTACTGTCAGTTTGTGTTTTTAACAGTGGCTGGTTGTGTGAAATGCTACTAGGTCAGGATGATGAGGGTGAGGTGATATCTGTGGGCACTGGGTCTGCCTGTGTTCTCAGCAGTAATCTAACTGCAGACGGCCGAACTGTCATGGACTGCCATGCTGCAGTCATTGCCAGAAAGTCACTCATGAAGTACGACATTATTTACAATAGAACAGTTGATTTTACCTATATCACTGATGTACTTTATTTTGTGTAATAAATAACTTGTGGACACTGGTAGTTTGGTGTAACAGTTACACTGAATTTTATGTCCATTGTTGCCTAATGTAATGAAATAAATCGGTTAACAGCATTATTAAGTCTAGTCTAATGTGTTGAGATTTCTGTCATCCAGTTCAGTCTTGAATAATTAATTTTTTTCAAGTAGTCTGTTCCGTAAGAGTTACCAAAGTATAGCTATTGTGACCAATGATACCGTAGTGTGGTGTGTCAGCCAGTCAGTCTGTCACATGGTTTCATTGTGCAGAGACAGCTGCACAGATTGGGTTCCTGTTTGGAGATTCACCATGTTTGGTGAAGACTTTGGGATCAAAGACACATTGTATTAGATGGGGGTCCCAATGCCCGTATGATGAGAGGATGGGGAGTGGGGGAAAATTTTGCCCATTGTCAAGTATAAAAACCTTGCTCACGTTTGACATAGCCTTCACCAAATCACTTTGGCCTGTTGTTGTTGTTATTTTTTTGCTTTATGTTCTATTTTTGTGGCTGAAAATTATATTTTTTTTCTTCTAGCGAAAGATAATATTTACTGATATTCTTTATTCTGTTAGCTCTCTGCTTTTCTGTGAGACTGCTCACTGTGTGAGAGTATGCTGATGTGTTTGGTTTTTTAGATGGTTTTACAAGCAGATACATGTGCTGTATTCCAATGAGCCTGTTTCAACTCCATCAGTGTTTGAGTACAATCCTGAGAGCAGTAAACTGTGCCTTCACGAAACTGTGTCCATCCATATGTACATGTCAACGGCTCCATGTGGCGATGCTTCCGCTTTCCCCATCCAGTCAGCATCTATTATTTAGTTGTTGAATTGCATTAGACAAGACAGATGTGTGAAATGGGTTTGAAGATTTTGAATAACAACGAGAAGCAAACAAGATTTGTAGCTACACTGGCAGCCATGAACTGTATAGCTGAATACCGTGAGCAATGAAAAATTGAGTGGATTGGATGCAAACTGTAAAAAATATTTTGATATATACAAGCTGAGTTTTAAAAAACTACACAAGATACATAATGAATAACCCATTAGGAAACCTAAACTCCGGTCGCAGACTGTGAGCGAAGCTCATTAGAAGCGCCTCATTGCAGCTCGTATTCGATGCGACTATCTCTAAATTACTTTGGCGTCTTGATTCTCGTTGCTTCTATAAGTCGATTTGTGTTTGTTTCTACGACAACGTTGAACTGAGGCTAATGCGTTGTAATTCGACAAAACAGTCGCCAGATGGCGACACGGAAGTGTCTTTTACTGTTATGTACGCTGTTCGTAGACTATTAGATAAGTTACACATCTGTAGTAATATATTATGTACCTGTGACATTTTTATTAAAATGTGAGCACAGATCTAATCTTTAGGCACATGTTACAGCGTATTTGTTAATTATCTACCTAAAACATCGGAAGAAAGTATTTTTTTACCATTGTAACAATTGTCCGATATAAAGATGTTTGTGTAAAACACCGGAATAAAGTATTTTTTGCTATTATAACAATTGTCTGATATAACGGGTCACTCGACTTCGAGACAGTCGGTATTTTCGTTACGGATCACTCAGTACTTCGTGACAGTCAGATTTTCATTACGGTCAAAATCTACACACTAGTCAGCGGGTGCCAAGCACATGCAATACAAATAGTATGCGCGCGATCTTACTATGGCTGCAGCCGGCCAGGCCTACAGCCTGGCACCGGTCTGTGACCGGTATAAAGCATACAGGAGCACTTATAGCAACACAAGCTACCTCAAGAGCACTTGTTCTTTTGAATGGAGATATCATGTCAACTGTAACTAGGGATGTGACGGAGTCAGCCAAAAACCGCTTCCATCACATTTGGATTTTCATTCACCAAATCTGTTGTATTCAGATTTGGATTTGTTGCATGTTCAGAAATACTAGCTAATGCAAGTTGACTTAATTACTACTAGCCATTCTGCCCGCCCAGCCTGGCACCGCCCCCGCCATTTTCATCCCCCAACTCTCCTC
>Ga0126335_1001508_pt1 | contig 13095 bp, 8 predicted proteins | sample OlaspJWI45metaG_FD_108409 | JGI IMG/M metagenome (GOLD analysis project Ga0126335, IMG submission 108409) | Marine gutless worms symbiont microbial communities from Oahu, Hawaii - Olavius sp. 1 OAHU.JWI-45 metaG | ecosystem: Host-associated > Annelida > Digestive system > Unclassified | place...
CCCCCTGAAAATAATTGCTGTTAGTCCTACTTTTTAACCAGATCTCGATTAAATGTGACATCTACAGTCCCTTGACCTAGGTGTAAAAAGTTGTAGAGCCATTTTGGAATTAGGCATAAGTTATACAAGGCAGAGCTTCAGCAGAGCTATACCAACCAGCAGGCAGCTTGTGCTTCAGTTCTGGTCCTCAAATTGTATTACACCACTTAGAACAAAGGCTAGATTTGACAGCTGTTGTTTGTGTCTAATGTGAGGTGTCACGTGTGTGCTTTAAAGGTAAAGGTATAGGTGTGGATTCTTGATACTGGAAACCCACCTCAGAAGTGCTGAGGTATGGCACATGTTGTGTGGAATCTCACAGTTTTACCTGCACACCCACGTGTTTATCTGCAAACAGACGTGAAACATGGGCCCAGCATTGGTTAGCTTTCATTGAATTGACTCACGAGCTAACCCTCTATGCCACACCATGAATCTGTAGTTGGGTGATTGTGTGTGTGTCAGCCTGTCGTGGCTGCTGTTGGTGACCCATTCTACAAGATCACATCCGAAGCTTTGCTCGTCTGCCAGCAGCTGGTCATTGTCATTAGACCATTGGGTCTGTACTGTATTTCTTGCATCAACATAACATATCATCTATCAAGAAACAGTGCATACCGGATAGTGTGTGTTAACAGTAACAGACCAGTCAATGGGAGATAGTATTTATCCCATACAGAAGTTAAATCTATCAACTGATTGACAAACAATTGTTGCAGTTTATTATGTTTGCAAGATGAACCGCTATGTTAATTTTGGTGGTAATTCCTACATGGTGGGAGCTGCAAATAGACATGAAATTTTGTTTGTATTTACTTTTCTCAGAGATCAGGCCACAGGCCAGACCCATCAACAGATTTGCATATGCAATGGCTCAAAAGTAGTGATGGGTGATTCCTCAGAGAAGCAAATGATTCAATTCAGTCACTACAGTCAATCAGCTCAATTAATTTGTTAATTAAATAAATGACGCATTTTATCTGTGAAGCCAATAACATTGCTGTTGTATATTGTATGCTTGGCTATTTATGCTTACATGGTTAATATTTGTATTGCACCAGTCAGCGTGTTGTAGACGTTATTCTGTGCAAAGTGCAAATGAACTTCATTTTTTATTAATCTGTCTATGAATCTGAATTTTCTTTCGTTATGATATGATATAGTAACAAAAATGCTGTAAGTGTACTTGTTTTAATCTTGGTTCTTTTTGTTCATTCACTGATACAAAAGATTGAAGAGAAATATTTGATTTTTGAGAGCACACATAACCCTGTGAAGCTGGTTTAATCACCATATTGGTATTTGGTAATCGCAAGCAACATTTCAGATGATACACAGTGAAAAGTGGATCAGTTGTAAATGTAATTATTGTAATTGTAATCATTACGACACAACATTCAACTCTGCGTTCACAACTGAACTGAAAAATAGGACTGTCAACAGAATTGTTTGGACAAACCTTAAACGATAGTAATTATTGCTCGTCACTTATCAGTTCCTAGTATCTGAGACACTGCAGGCACCTGTTACAGTTAAGTAATGTTAGTTCCTGAGCTTTGCTAGGCTTCAGCAAAGCTCGACAATCACTGACAATGTAACCAGTTTTCAGTGTGCAGAAAGATTCTTGACTAGGCAACAACTGAATCAAAACATTGCATGTTCAGTTTGCTAGATTTGAATCCATTTTTCCTATCACTACTCAAAAGACACAGTCTCAGGCAACGTGCCTGTTTTGGGTTAGAAAAATTAATATTTAATCCTTTAGTTTTGCCCACAAATGTCGATTTTGGTAAAGTTAGGAATCTTAGACCAAAAATCGCTGTCAGTGCAATTCTTACCTGTAAATGACCCTTTGATGTCATTGTAGCATTGTAGAAGTGATATATTGAATGGACAACTTTGCTTTCAACAGATATTAGTCTTACAGTTTTCATGGGATCATCACCAGACTTGCATCAATAGTCTATGAGCTAAGGCTTAGCAGTTTTGCATCCAATTGGACTTTGCTTTACTTGTGCCCATTAGGTCTATTTTGGGACTGTGTAGCTATATTAGATAAGTTGTATGTTATATGTACATCTCACAAAAAGTGTCAGCATAGTATATGATCATATGTAGTCATTACGACAGTGTGTGTTTGTGTGTACGTGTGTGTTTATTGGTGTTTGGTGATGACTTATTACTGTCACTTGCTGTGTACTGTTGTCTAGACATGAAGGTTGACTTTGACTTCATGCCGTACTTGGCAAGCATCTATCAGTGCACTCTGCTGAAACTGCGTGCCACCGACATTGACCAGGAAGTGAAAGAACGAGCAATAACATGCATGTAAGTGTCTTGTGCCAGTCGTGCTGGCAAAGGACGTATCATTTCTAGAGGTTTATGTTAGTCTCTGTCTTTCCGTGCTAAAGCTCAAACCTGCTAAACAGAAACTGCTGCAACTTGATAGGAATTTATATTTCATGGTGAACCCTAGTAGTGATTGGACTTAGGTTGCATTTGACCTCTACCTTTGACCTTGAGCTATTTTGATATTTTTTGCCCCACTGACAACTGATGTATCTTGCCATGCAGTACAGGAAACATGGTTTGTTGGGTCAGCATGCAGGTTTGTGCTGTGCTGGGATACAGTTTATGTTGACTGAGTGAAAGGCATGACAGCATTAATTATGCAGTCACATAGGTTCAAATTTATGGCAGGAGTAACTGCTTGTAAGACGTGTGTGGATGTTGAGTGAAAGGCATTGAGTTATAACTGTGTTTTACAGGGCTCAGATTATATGTAATATGGGAGATGCTCTTGGGCCAGAACTGACTACATGTTTGCCGATATTTCTTGACCGACTGAAGAATGAGATTACACGTTTAACAGCCGTGAAAGCTTTGTCAATGATTGCCGAGTGAGTACTGAGTAGGCATATTGTGTGGCTGTGAAGCTTTTGTTTGTTATATTTACTTGTCGCTTGATGAATTGTGGTGGTCGTCTTCAAATTAACTGTCACATGCCTGACAGTTTGTCAGTTGCGTTGATTTCTGAACTGTGTTAAGCATTGCTTGTGTGACTGTAAATCAGAATTTGAATAAAATTAACCTGGCTACTCAAGTACATTAATGTCCACAGTCCACGTGAGTGGCACTTAAGTTTGAGTTACCAAGTCAGCCAGTCAGATTTAATGGCACAACTTTAGGCGACTTATTCTATGATGATGTTGTTGGTATACTACAACATACCATAGCATGTATGAAATTGTTGAAATTACTGTATAAAATACATTTCTTTGTAGTACAAACTACACAATACATGCAGATTATTTCTTTGTTCTCACTGTATGACAGATCTCCACTTAAAATCAACCTCAGTCCTATACTGACGGAGTGCATTCCAATCCTGGCATCATTTCTGCGCAAGAGTCACCGTGCGCTGCGGCTGTCAACATTGCAATGTCTCGATGTGCTTGTGAAACATTACGGTAGGAAATGCAAAATGTTTAATGACATACAAACAGTTTGAACAAAATGACATAATAATGAATAATGCATAATAATAATTACATTATTTTGGTAATACAGTGTTTTTGGTCTTCCAGGGTCTCCATTCCAAGAAGGAGCTTGATCTACTTAGCCATGTTTGCACAGTGAAACCACATGTTGCCATGTAACACACAGACGGACATCGATCTCACCACTACGACAGATGCCTGTTTAAGGGTGTCATACATGGAACACTAAAACTGCACGCTGAAATATCAATGGCCTGTCATTGACATTAAACAAAGACACTATTTACCAATTACGTGTTGCTAACGAGACATGACAGACTGTTCCAGGCTGCTCTTCCAGCAGCGACAAATGTCAGTTCTCCTAATATCATTTTGGTTTGCTGCATTACGAGCATAGTGTGTGACTGTGCAGGTGACAGCATGTCAGCATTTATGTTTGACAACATACTCAAAGAATTGAGTAGTCTCATCAGTGAAAATGACCTCCACGTCTCACAGGTTGTTGCATTTCTTATGAGGCACTTTTCATTAATTGCCTGCTGTCATGCATTCGTCTGTCAACTTTTACTTTGAATTGCAACTCAGTTGTACAGTCCATATCATATTTGTAACAAAGACCTAAGAAGTCATTGAGTGCTCTGGCAATGTGTGAATTTTTCAACATTTTTTGTACCAGTTGTTCGTAGTTAAATCTTCTTTTTGTTATCTTATTGATTCTAATGTGAAATAAATACGTAAAATCTGGAAGCATTTGAAATGGTCACAGTCATGGAGTTATTTCTTTTTCTTCTTTTGTACTACAGTTATTCACAGTTAATACATTTTTGCATAGTGCGAAGGTGGAAATGTTGCCGAGTTGATGTGAAATTGTGGAGAACAATTACGAATTCCATGTACATGTTCACGTATGTATACTGCAGACAGAAATGGACATTGTGAACAGCCTTGGCTCTGTGCAAGTGGTTAAATGTTGTTATAATGAGATCATGTATCTGTTGTCAGCTGTCTCTGACTCTGCTGACGTCTGTCTGTCGGGTAAACAAAGCTGCTATGGCAGCCGTTCACAAGGATATTCTTCCACAAATTGCTCGTCTTATTCGCTCCCCATTACTTCAAGGTAGCTGCATTGTGTGATCTTGCGCTGTATATATGTAGTAATTATAATAATAATAATTTGTTGTTACATTTTTGTACTTTATACAGTAATTGCTATACAATCTCACATTATATTACGTTGGTGGCTACATTTGATGTGCAGATAATAATAATAATATCATTTTTGACACTACCTGTCATGATGTGTTTAACCATCATGGTCTGCACAGAGTTTAATATAGATTTTACTAATTGTTTCCTAGCTTTTTGGAAAGACAAGAGGTGACTTCACAGAATATGCAGTCTCTTGAGAGCAGTGCAGTTTAGAATCGTGTGCTGAAATGAGATAGGATGAGTTTTCGTTGAGTGTGCAGTGTGTTGGTAGAATGGAACTGAGAGCAAAACAGCAGCCTGTGATCTGTGCATATTGCATTGTAGGTGCCGCTCTGCAAGCTGTGATGGATTTCTTTCAGATATTGGTCACTAGTGGAAATAGCGAAGTGGATTTCCAGAAACTTTTCGAGGTTAATAAAAATTGTTTTAAATACATCTGTTAATATGTTTGATATTGCATTATGTCCATGTTGTGCACGTGTGAGGTTTTTACTATGATGACACAAAAAGTTTTTTAATTTCATGTGTAACGCATCAGAAGGAAATAGTTGCCATGTTTTCCAGTATTATGGGATTTGTAACTTTGAATTACAAAGAATTTTTGGTCATCTCATAGGTGACTGTAATATCTGGATGTTGAATCCACTGGGTGGCCTTTTATTCACGTCTTAAATATTTCCTATTTTTGTATCAGTATTATGTACGTTGTTTGGTGTGAAGATTTTAATGTGTTTTCTTGGTAAGGTAAGGTTTTCTTGGCCAATTTCTTAATACATTATGCTTCACTTAAATGAGTTCTTATTTACATTCATTTTTATCGTTTTGGTACTTTGCACTTGAGGCAAAAATGATAATAGCCTCGATCAGCTTTTGATTGCAATCAGATCGTTGGTTATTGTCTACAGTTATGTGCGATCAACAACAAGACTGATTGCAATCATAATGCTAATAGCTAAACTAGTGCCACTCGGCCGTGGACTTGGATTGTCAGTTGTCACCTCAGCCACACAGAACCTACTACTGTGTACAGACACAGCACGGGGAGAGGATAACAGAGAGGGGGGAGGAGGGCTGTAGAGTCAGTTGTAGCGTCAGTGTGTTCTGGGTCTTTGTAGTGTAGGTCTGTGAGACCACTCAGTGACTCACCACTGACAACAGAGAGAGAGTAAATAAGTGAGTGAGTGGGAATAGCAGGAGAGTGTGATTAGAACCAGCTGCACTCCCTACCACTGGGCGACTAGTCGTGATGAGCTGTTGATGACATCACGATCATCGATCACTTGTGTAAGTGATCGAGGCAAGTCCTAATCATGTGTATGCTGATCAGCGACTGTGTTGTGATGTAAGTCATTGTACATTGCCATTGGTGTGTAGTAATAGTTGTTGTGCTTGTAGATGTTGGTGAACCCAGTGTATAGTCCCGAGTCCACAGCTGCCGTTCACAAACAGGTTTTTCTACACTACAGTTGTCCTTTATCTGTAGCTTAACATTGTCTGTGAGGTTTAGGTCTATAGATAGTGGAAAAACGGAATTAATGCTGTAATAAAACTGGAATGGAATTGAATATATGTCGATTATTGTCAAAGTGAGAAGATTGACGCTGGTAGGGCATATACGTCGACTACCATCAGATAGACCGGCAAGCGTGGCTATGCATTGGGTACCCACCTGATGGATTCAAGAGAAGAAGAGGACGTCGAAGTAAGCTCTGGTGACAGACATTCCAGGAAGAATTACAGGAGTCAACTGGAGTAGTGTTCACAGAGTAGCCAGTGATCAAAGAGCCGAGGAAGTCAGTAACAAGCTAAATAAATTGTATTTGGTTCATGCAAAATCACTGCATTTTGTTTGCATTATCTTCGAGATAAACAGCAAATTTGAACTTCTGTACAATATCACAAGGTAGTGCAGCAACATAGTTAAGGTGCGACAGGATGTATATGCAGTTTGGTGGACAGCAGGGGAAGATTTCTGATAATCCATTAAGATTTGACAAAGTTACAGCCAAAAGAGTGTTGTGTTTTCATTTTTTGGCTGTACCTGCCCACCGTGCACCTGTGTTATGTGTATGTCTGTGTGCAGGCTTACAGCTCCATAGCGAAATGCATTGCTGCTCTGTCAATGGCTTGTCCACAGTATGGGTCCACTGTCGTCACACAGTTCATTGCCGACATCAGGGTACTTTTATGTCTCCATCAGAAGCATTATGTCTTTGGTGTGCATGGTATCTGTCTGTGATTTGGACTTGCTGTCTGTCAGTTACATCGTCCCAAAACTGCAGCAATGTTGATGACAAGAAATTGGTACTAACTGTTCCACTACAGTAGGATGTAAAATTGTGGTAAGTGAGCACGAGCCATGGCACGGCAGCTTGTCAGAGAGTTCTGCCTAGTTGTTTTCTGTTTCATTGTTGATTTTCGTAAGAACTGACTAGATGCAAGGTAGTTTTGATAGGTCTTTTGTTTGGGTCTTTTTATTACTCCACAAACTGTAATAACAATTCAGTTATTGATTTACGGGTCTAGGAGGCGTTATGTATACACAAAGTCTGTTTTTTGCATTTAACACGTCAGTGCAAGACTAAGTAGAAAATTCACGCATTCTTTGTTTTCTGATGACTTTTACATTTCTGAAGCCTTGACAGATGCTGGTGTAGAGCAAATATGTGTGTGTGTCATAGAATGCCAAATCTTCCGAGCCTGTTCGCCTCTTGGCTCTTTTGTCACTGGGAGAGATTGGACGTCATGTGTATGTATTTAAACATTCCTGTAAGTAATTAAGTAAGTAAGTAAAACGTCGATTTATATAGCGCATTGTCGTAAAAAAACCTCTAATGCACTGATTCATTTGTTATAATGATAAAGACTTTTGTGACATCAGTAGTTTCTGAGTAAGTACTGCAACAACATGTGCTCTTTTAACTGATAATTAAAGGTTCTTGCTGTTGATTATTACTATTTTGTTGTTTATATGCGGTGTATTTCAGATTCGTTGTATGTTGGTCACTAAATATCTGTAGTGTAATGTCATTATTCCGACTCCTGATGTAATTGCAAATAATTTGATGCCAACCCAGTTGACATGTGCAGGTAAGGGTAGCATTACACTTGACCTAGCAGGTCTTGACCGGCTGGTGACTTTTTGGGGGTCGAAAGCTGATCGCAGACAAGTTTGTGGTCTCTTTAGTGGAATGGTACCTTAATCAGTTATGACATTTTACTGTTGATTAACGCGAGTTAACTAGTAGTGTCATTACTGGTGTGAATTGGCCAGTGTGAGTGAGTGGTAGAGGCTTAGCGTCCCACTGGACGCTTTATAGGTCATTTCGGGGACAATTTGGCCAGCAGTTGTCAGTCAGTTATAGCAACTGTTTTATTGTTTTTATGCCTTTGTCACTTAGATAGGTGTTGGAGGCATTATGTATTTGGATGGTGCAGTGTTTGTCCATGAATGCATCTTTGTGTGTTATCTGTTTTCCTGTTGCCATGACCAAAACTACGGCGATGTTTACGATAAATTTGCAGGGTGTTGTAAACTTTTGTACACAGGCTGGTAGAGGCATACACATTGCTTAAGTGCATTCTATTTTGCACATTTAAAATATGAAAATATTTTCAATTAGCTGTGCATTGTGTGCGAGTGTTATTATATGGCGTGTGTTTGCAGCGACTTGAGTTCTCAGCCTGAGCTGCAGAATGTCATACTTGACTGTTTTCTCTCTTCCAATGAAGAAGTGAAGTCTGCAGCATCATATGCCCTAGGTTTGTTGTGTTATTGTGGAAATGTGCATTTTGAAGTGTGCGGACAGTTGCCAGGAAGCACTTAGTAGTTAAAGACGCCATTTAGCCAATGTTGGGTCATATGCTAGCTCAGTTGGCTTTGATTAGGCAGGACAGGATTCGGAGGATGGCGGGGTGAACCCTTCAGAAGGTAAGCAGCATTCACAGTCACAGGTGTGCTTGCAAGCCATTGGTGCTCTGTATGATGCTTGTCATCTGTAAACTGTGCATCATAGTTGAAGTTATTGTGAGCTTTCGTTTCTATTGCCAGCTGAATAGGTTAGTGGTTGTAAACGTGATTTGTATTTTAAAGCCAATAGACTGGTTATTATTTTTGATTGCTGGATTTTTTCAGGCAATGTTGCAGTTGGAAATTTGTCAAAGATGCTGCCGTTTGTTTTGAAAGAAATTGAAAAGCAGCCTAAGCGTCAGTACCTACTGTTGCACTCATTGAAGGAGGTAGGGTGGATGCTGCCAATGATCTCCCAGTATGTCACTGTAGTGACAAACATTTCATTAAAGATACGTGCTATAACAGTCAGTCTTGCTGTTGTGTAGGAGAATTATAGGGTGCTCTAATTGGATTTTTTACTTACTTGAACCAGTGTCGAATCAATTTTGTTGACATTTGACCTTTTGACTTTTAGAGCTGTTTGTTGTATTTTTTTAGTTTGGGCTTCTAAGTTGTGAAAGCCTCGACTTAGCAACTTAATATTTTGGCATAGAAGTACATCTTCATAGTCATATTCTAGGTCATGTTAGAGTTTCAAGGTCATGCAGTTGTGGTCAAGGTCACATCATTAAGAACCCAGCAGTGGGCACATCTGTACACACTAGGAGATGCAGCTGTTAATTGTCAAAGTGGTTTGCTGTGTTGTTAGATCATCAGTTGCCAGTCAATGAATGCTGAAGCCGTTGATGTCCTGAAGCCGATGATTATGCCAATTTGGTCGGTAAATTTTCATGGCCATCTCTCGACTGCTGATTGTTTCTGTTATGACAGTTATATTGTCATAAACTTGAGCTCACTGCCTGCTGGACACTGATGCTGTGCTTGATTATCTAGTTACATTTGCAGGTCTTACTGAGAATCCTCACATTAACATGCATACAGCATACTGCTGAAGTACTCAATGAGGTAATTTTTCGGCTTGCAGTATGTGAGATGTGTGCACTGTATACAGGGAGTTGTTAATGAAGAACTGTGAGTGCGCAGAAGAAGGCACTCGCAACGTCGTTGCCGAGTGTCTCGGCAAGTTGGCTCTGATTGACCCCGTCATGTTGCTGCCTAAACTCAAGGCTCAGCTGGCGAAGCCGTCAGCTCTCATACGCAGCACGGTCATCACTGCTGTCAAGTTCACCATCTCTGACCAGGTCGCACAGCTCGTATGTGTACTTATTTTGCACAAGTGCAGCATATCATTATTCTAGACAAGGAGCTCAGCTGTGGCTGAGATGCTGCCGGAACGATTGTGCAAGTAGTGCGACATTGCTGGTAGCGATTTATTGGCCATATTTTCTCCTCTCCCATTTGATGCCCTCAATGAGGGGGACCTGCTCGCTATCGGGTTCATATTTGATGATTTACTCAGTTGTTTGGGCACAGTACATCAGTGTGTCAGACGCACAGACATCATGTTGCCACAGCAATAGCCGCCGTAATGCACTGCATTCAGGTGGCATAAGTCTATGGAAAGCCCTTTATAGGGCTGACTCACTGGCTGTCACAAATGCACTAAGTCGGCAGAGGTGTAAAATTCAGTTATGACAAAAAGGAATAAAAGTACTATACACACTGTACAGTGTTAAAATATATGAGCAACAAATGACTTCCACATACAGCTTTTGGCGTGTATCAACGAGGAAAGTGGGTCGTTTATATTGTATGTAACACACATGCCAGCACACTTGTAACATACATCTGGTAATGCAGCAGGAATACTTATTACAGTGTTATTATTATGAGACAGAAGCTGGCAATAATAGCTACTGATACTAGTGTTTTGTGTCTCATCTTGACTCTCTCTGATGCTGCTTTTGTGTAAGCTTGTCCAGCACAGTATACTCATTGTGTTTCTGTCTGCAGAATAGCATTTCTCAGTAAGCTTTGTTTATTGTCATTTTGTCTACCGTTATACCACTGTAAACCATGAGTTGAGTTCTTTGCATTACAAACAGCTCTGGACTGTTTGTTCCATTCATTCATTCATTTTTAGCACACTCAGAATTTGGTCTAAGTTTGCCAGGCTAAGAACTTTTTGTATGCTTCTTGTATTATTAGGCTGCATCGAGGCCATGCCATGTGGAATATTGCTATCAATGTTTCTTGTCTGTCAGTCTGCCTGTCTGTCATGCAGCTTAAACGGCTCCAATGGCACTAACAAAAACTATACGAAAGTTAGTACAGGGGTAGGAGGCAGGGTCGCACGACCTAGTTTTAACTGTTGGGACCTCCTCAGGAATGGCTGAAGTGAATATAGAGAAGAGACTTCAGCGTGTGCAGTGTGTGTCTATACAGCCTTTGCCAAATTATTTTGGCCTCAATATCGTGGAATAAAGCAAGAAGCACTCAAAGAGGCTGTCTGCTTAGTCACTGATGTCAGCTTTGGTGTTTCATATTGCTCAGCATACGCCGTACAAGTATTGGACTCTTTTTCTACAGTGAACTGTTGTTTGCTTTTTTGTCTGATAGCCGCAAGCAATTGATTCGCTGTTGAGGCAGAACATGGGAGACTTCTTGGAGGCTCTGCATGACAATGACTTGAATGTACGCCGCGTTGCTCTGGTAGCCTTCAACTCTGCTGCTCACAACAAGCCGTCACTTATCCGAGACTTGCTTCATTCTGTTCTGGCACATCTGTACAGTGAAACCAAAGTTCGCGTATGTATTGTGTCTTGTCACTCACCTCACCATTACGTTGCTAACTAGAGTCATCTTTCTTTATGCTGTTACACTGGCCAACAAATCAGAATCGACTGAACAAAGATGGCTGCCACTACACAGTGTCCTAAAAAGACGTCCTGACAACATGCAGAATGTTTTTTGCGACACTGGCATCACTTGAGCATAACTAGTGCATGTAATAATATGAATTTTCCACGTTTGATTTTGTTTAAGATGTTAATATTTGTATCTACATGTAGTATTGAGAAATTGACCAAAAAGATTTTGCTTTGCTCTACTGTTCTGAACGAAAAATACTGATGACATGCGGTTAGTGACACGTTAATTTGCATAGACTCTCTTAGTTCCTGGCACAGCAGTTGCTGGTGATGCAATTTGCTGTCATCTTTCATACAAAATTGTCCGCCATTGTTTGACAGAAGTCGTCGTTTGTTAAGGAGATGTTCAGAAAACAGAGCTGATGTGTTTAGTTCCACTGATTGGTTAGGGATCTCTTCATTAATAATAATAAGTGGACGATATAGTGCTGCCTTATGCCTTGACTGACATCCCAGTAATCACTCGGTTCATCTGATGAATGTAGTTCAGCGTCTGTTGGCTGCCAGCCCTCAGACCAAGCCAATTGACTTGGGCTGTGAATCCACCTGCAGCCTGCCATTCACCACACCCACCATCGCCAGAAGGTTGATACTCATTTTACCTTTCCACAGAGGGTAGATGGCTAAGTCGACCTAGTTGGCTGGTTACGTGCCCAGATTAAACTACCCACCTGAAGGTGGTCACCCATCCAAGTACTAACCGGGCCCAATGTCGATTAACTTCATTGATCAAGCCAACATCGTTAACCACTACACCACGCCACCAATCATTTTTGCATCTGCTCATCAACTTTACATCAAATCGCGACTTGTCCTACAGTCTTTGTTGGATTTTTACCAAATTTGATACCAGTAATCTGTGAATCGAGGCCTAACAAGTAATATAGACATTTTGGGAATTTTGCGTAAATTATGCAAATTAGGGCTAAAGCAGAGCTATATCAACCGACAACATGTGTCGCTGGAATGCAGTACTATAGCGTGGCTGTTTGCATCGTGTGTTTGCAGAAAGAGTTGATACGTGAGGTTGAGATGGGTCCTTTCAAGCACACAGTTGATGACGGCCTCGACATCCGCAAGGTATGCTTCTTGCTTTATATCAATCTTGATGATTGTCCTCATAATAATAACTGAGCAACCCATGCATGGTGAAGCTCAGCTGGTCTGTAGCACCAGTAGACAATGTCAGTAAAGCTGAGTGGCCTAGAAGCTGCTGTGTATATACATGTAGGCGTACATTTATGGTGACTGCAAAAAAGTGAACTGTGTCAGGCCGACTTATTTTTGGTTTGAGTCAAGAGTTCATCAATGGGTCTCTGGATGTCTCTATGTTTAGTGGTTATGATTCCCAACACCCTGGTTAACACACACACACGCAGACAGACATCAGTTTCGGATGGTATGTGCAAGTAGTTCAGCTGAGCTGTAGCAGTGAGTGAGCGAGCAGAGGTTTAACGTCCCACTCGACACTTTGTAGGTCATTTCGGGGACGATTTTTACAGGCCAGATGACCCAACCAACAGCGTCAAAGCACTGAAGGAAGCCAGTTGGCCACTGAGATAGG
>Ga0126335_1001510_pt1 | contig 13094 bp, 12 predicted proteins | sample OlaspJWI45metaG_FD_108409 | JGI IMG/M metagenome (GOLD analysis project Ga0126335, IMG submission 108409) | Marine gutless worms symbiont microbial communities from Oahu, Hawaii - Olavius sp. 1 OAHU.JWI-45 metaG | ecosystem: Host-associated > Annelida > Digestive system > Unclassified | place...
ACACAAGACACAACTTAATAGTGGTAAATATTTACAAACATGCATTTACTTTTTGGCACCGCCCGGGATCGAACCTGGGACCTTTCGATCCCTAGTCGGACATTCTACCACTGCTCCACCGCCCCCCCCACAGCTTCGGCTTTGCCTTTGCCTTTCCAAGCAATGCCTCTGAACTGTTTCTGACTTACAATACTCATTCCTTCAAGGACTTGATTTATATCCACCGGCAGTATGTTAGTACGGGGCAATACTGGTGCTAATTCGTGCTCTTCGTCTGTCCACCAGCAGGATAATAGCTATGGCGCGCCGTATAGCAAAGTGTACCAGCCCAAGCAGAAGCCTGTCCTCTCGCCATAAGCCGCATACTATAATAAAAACATGCAAAAACAGACTAAAGTGTTGCTTCTTAATTAAATTCATCTCATGCGTATGTTTTAATCTTTGTAACGCTTAATCATGTAGCATTTTTCACTCAGTTATCTAACTCTAACATAATGCTATATACAGTGTATAGTGGTACCAGAAATACAGCAACGTAAACGTCTGATCACAACTGTCGAGAGGCGCAAGTTCCATTACTTTAGCCATGTGATTCGAGTCAGAAATTTGTACATCGGAATACTGGAAGGAAGAGTTAGGAGGAGAAACGGGGCAAGCCGAAACGGAGATAAACAGGCGATGTCAGGGACTGGTCAAACAGAACAGTGGCGGAGTGTTCATGGTTGGCGAGAGACAGGCAACAATGGAGAACGTTGGTGCATGAAGTGATTTCCGACCGTCAGCAGTGTTGATGAAAAAGCAAAGCAAAGCATAACATAAGCGCTGGAAGGTTTTAGATCAGAGCGAAAGTTAGAGTAATCTTAAACAAAAGTTTGAAGTGCCTCTGAGACAGTAGCGGACGGCAAGGGGAGTGCTGTGTTTCACTCAGTAAAGCATCGGATTCGTCATCAATAGATAGCGGGTTCGAGTCCCACCGGGTACTGTTGCGTGGTAAGTTAACTTTGGGCAAGTTATTTACATATGTGCCTTTGTCGCCAAGCAGTATAATTTGGTAGACACATCATGCCATGCACTAGCCCCTATCAGTGGTCTTGCGGTGTATACTGGTAAATAGTTAATAGTAAAACTGTCATTTCTATTGCGCCTCCTACAATACACGTAAAGACCGATGACGCATAACATCAAATAGTGATGATAGCAATGATGACAACGATAATGATAACGAAGATGATAATGATAATAATAAAAACATTGATAAAATAATTGTAATAATAGTATACTAAATGTTAGTCGTAGGCCTGGTTTCTAGCTGAGGGCTACAGAAACGGAGATCAGAGCTGCCCAGTGAGCCACGTGGCTCGGAAAGGTTGGGGAGCGCGGTTAGATCCACTAGCAAAGTCACGATGCTAATTCGCCGGCTTGTCACACGGCAACCGTAGAGCTGCCGACTGCAAAACATTACTTCGGTGTAGATATCGGTCCGCTGTGGCAACCTGTAGACGCTCGTTCGGTTCTAAGACTTCTTTACGCGACCACTGCTGATTACTTTATGTCAGTTAGCGCGGAATGAAGAGAAGCCCAGGCCCAGTCACGTAGGCACGTACTGCAGGGATGCCACAAATAGTAGTTGCCCTCCTATTAAGACTGTTCCTGCTACATATCCTGTTTCCTGCGACGCTGGAAATTTGTATAATGTCGCGAAACGCCTGACATACCGTATGATGAATCATTTCGTCGTGTCAGAGTATTATTAAGCTGCGTCGTTAATAGAAATGCTTTCAAATTATAAAGCCATAAGCAGTAGGCTATGTCTGCTGATCACAGTCGCCTGCTATTTCAGGCAACGGAAAGAGCGAAATGGTGCAACTGAGACAACTGCTCGTGCTGTTATCAACTTATTGCAGTGAACAGCAACATGACTATGTGTCCACTGTTGAATTCAATACACGCATAGATTATAATAGCATTTTAGTATAGGTGTGGAGACTGCAAATGTGTACGTGTACACCTGATATGCACCGTCTACTGCAGATGCAAAGGTGATAGTGACAGGTGCGCGCTTGCGCGTGATGTATAGCGAAGTTTGTGAGGGAGTATTTGGCGTTTTGACTGTGTTTGTTTCGGTTTTCCTCCGTGATTTTTGGCATGCAGCATATGTGTGCTATGCTGTTTACGGAGTTCACTGGTTTCACTGCTGAACGTTCTGCACATTCTCAGTTTTGGATCCGTTTGTTGAGATATACGCAGATTGGACGTTGACCCGTGCTTCAGTACAGCCCAGACGAGCTGTTGTCACTTCGGCGATATGACGTCACGCCACCTCGTGCTGTACAAGATTTTGTTACCGGCTGTGGCAGCGTATCAGGCAACAGCAGCAGGTGCGATTCCAGGGGTTTCCTCGGTCCTCTGTTTGTCAACATCATCAGCTGACTGCCGGCTTGCTCAACATCTGTTCTTTTTCTAATAAGCTTGACGATATTACTACGGCACAATCACTACCAGCGTTTCGAAGAAAACTGAAAACTTACCTATTTCGGCAATCATACCCGGACATTATACTGTAGTTTCAGACTGTTCTCGCCATTGTGGTCCTAGCAGTTATTTTCACTTTAGGCCACCTTAAAAATTGCTATGTAATGTAATGTAATGTAACACAAGCTGACCATGGGCGGTGACGTTCAGCTGGCTTAAGTAGGTAAGCTTGTTGTAATATGAGCGGTACAATTTTCAACTCAGCCGTCCATCCACGGGGGTCTGTAAATAACGACAAGCTTCGGCTGCGAAGGCCAAAGCAGACGTGGTTCATTCCGTTTGTGGAAAAACGCGTGGGCGGGCGGCAGGTAAAACTGAGTGATTTATTGAAAACGCGTGCTATGCCTGAGTGTTTCTGTGATAATGTTTCTTTATGAAGAAGCGCTATATCAAATGTCCCCTAGCTACCAGTCTTAGTCATGTAACGTTGGTCTTGTTTCCAACATTAATTGTTTCCCGTTAATGTCTTTGTTTAGAAAACATATTTTTTGTTTTTCTTTAACACTTTTGTTGAACTATGTCAGCAACTTCAGCCCGGCACCTTTGCCCCTTTTTGGAAACATTACTCAGTAGGATTTTTGTTCGATACTTTAACTAACCCGCAGCGTATGTGTAATGGCTTCAACGTTCTCGTCTTCTCATTAAATTGCCTTCTTTCTGCTCGCGCAGGATACTAATGACGTCACCCGTTGACCGAATCCTTTCAGATTCCCATTTACATCGCCACAGGCCACACCGGTCGTGTCTTCGAGCTGAATGTTGAAGGACTGTCAGTGGCCATCATCGTCTCCATAAGTCTACAGCGAATGAACCACAATGTAGGGTCACGTCCATTTGCTAACGACCGCCAGCATAGACTACTGTAACAGCATCCTGCCGATGACGTTCTCAATGCGGTTATGTGGTGGAGCTGAGAGATAAGGCGACGGATCATGCACTCGCGAAGTGCTACTAAAAATAACGTCCTCGGAATTTCGTCAAGTTATTTGACAAGTAAATAAGCACGAATGAGCCGACGTTACAGCGCCTTCAAAAGCCAGGAGTGCCTGCCGAATCTACCGCCCTTAACAACGATTAAACCGCCGAAGACTTCAACTCAACAAGTGGGCCAAACGGAGATAATTCATTCGGCACTAAATCACACCATATTTCGGCACTGTGTCATGTCTTGACCCGGTACGAGGTCAGAGTAGCTTGGCGTAAACAACACCAAACAAGTGTGTTTTCTTTCTTCCACTTGTCACCACACCGTAGCGCAACGCAAGAGGACGGAATTATTGCGTTAAAAAACCCACACGCGAAAAGCACTCGGGCAAAATAAACTCTGACAGAATAATCATTATTGCGATTACTTACAAAGGCCTACTCATTTGCACTCAACTCCAGTGCAGCTGACATTTAGCCATATTCCATTAGGAATCCATTAAAGGATGCTGAAATAGAATTTTTACAAGACCATGTCAAATTTCAGTGACGTTATCTTACTTTTTTGACTTACTCGAACAAAGACACGAAATCAACTGACGAAGCTGGAACCCATATTTTACTTCTTGGACACGAGTTTTGTGTATTCATGCCGCGAATAGATGGACGCCGAAAGCGACAGCAGTGTAAATTAGTTGCTGTTATTCCAGCTAATTACGGTGTGCGTTGTTTACCGGCGACGTCGATTTTTCGTGCAAACACTTCATCTTCGATGCCTGCCTGCCTGCTCTGCCGTTCACCGATACTGTCTTCCCTTAGTCGTGTAAAATCACGAGCAAGTCGAAAGTGCTTGTACTGAAATGCAGCTAATGTATGTGAACCTACCCTATACATTGTACTTGTCACTGATAAATGTAAAAGGTAAAGATAAAGGTCATACACTTGATATAGCGCCCCTTAATGAAAAAACCTCACTGCAGAAGCGCTCAGGTATGGCACGCATTGTCGAAGGATTTCACAGTTTTACCTGCACACCCACGCGTTCATCCACGAATGCAATAAACCACACCTGCCTTTGTCTTCCCAGTTTCGGAGGCTGAGTTGGCTTAGACACCACCACGGTGAGTAAACAGTCTGTTCAAAACCGCTGCGTGACAGCTATCACAGTTGTTAGCTGTTCAAGCCGTCACGCCTCACTGGGCAACTGGAGCACAGGGGAGCGTGGAGCTCACGATCTTTCGGGCCGCAAGCCGCAACGCTAACCACTGAGCCATCGAACCACCCCACATCCAGATAACGAGCATGTTATACGGACAGCCATGTATAGAGGCAGCAGTAGCATAAGTAAAGCCTCGTTTCCACGTGTGCTGCTAGAGATAGTAATCACTGGAACTAGCCGAGACTCACTGAAACTCGCTGGAATTAGCTATGACTCGTTCACACGTAGAAATGATTTCGGTCGAAATTGCCGTTTCCTTCTGCTGTCGCTCGCCACTCGACGCAGCGCAGAGATAGTTCCAGCTAGTGTCAGCGAGTGTCAGCAACGCACAAGACAACGAACGTGGAAACGACGCTTAAGTAAGTAAAATACACTCACATAACCCGTCCATCAAATTGTCTCTAATACGCCGAATGCGATATCTGCTGCGGAGACACGAAGGCACTGACCGCTCCTAATCCCCAGCAGAGTAGGTCTACTGCGTTCTGTGTACTGTCGAGATCCGATGAATGAAAAGGAAAGAGGAGTACTAACCGTTCGGCGGCAACCACAACAAATAGAGAGAAAAAAGTATTCATATAGTACACCGCTGTAGCCACTAAGTGCTGCATTCGAACAGAAATGAATGTTTCCAGAAGTGGTGGGCATTTCTCCGCTAACCTCTATCCTGGCTAAGTAAATACGACGGCGAACCGCTAAAATAAAGAAATACATTTATGCATTAATATACAGAGATATAAAACAAATATACAGTAATCATACTAAAAGCACACGAGTAGCAAATGTGGGTTATGATTATGGTTTACACGCCACACTAGTTTATTTTTGGATAAACTGAGTCACTGCGACAACTGTTTAATAAAAAAACGTTGTGTCATATTGGTGAACGAATTGTATACATATATGTATGCATATGTGAATGCATGTGTGTATGTATGTTTACATATTGTGTTTTGTTGTTTAGTTAAGTTGGTTTAACTGTTTTTCTGCTACCTATGTGGTGAAACAAAGATGAATATATTGTAATGGCAAGACAAGAACCCGTCAAACATGTACAAGCAACCACAACACAAATATAGGTTGACTTATGCCACAAAATATTTCTTAGAAAGCTATAGAAAATCTACGGCAAATTTTGTATGCATCTGCCGCGCCGGCCGATCACGCACAGACAGACAGACAGACAGACAGACAGAGAGACAGACATACGTCACAGCGTGATCGATATGTGCGTCGTTGGCACAGATTGGTGCATAAAGATTTTCAAACACGACACGTAAATCTGGCCATCGCTGTCCTTTTTTGACTTCCATCTTCGCGATTTTTATTGTCTGTAATTGCTTTTCTGTATTTGCAGTCCGCACGCTGAAACCAGCGCAATTTGCCGAGCGCGCGCGCCACACCGGCGAGGGCTCGTGCGTGCGTGCGGGCGGGCAGTGTTTGTGCGCCATCAGCGGTCATCATCGGCGCACTACAACAGTCGTGCGCGCAGGTGCGTCGACGTCATACGGGTCGACGGAGATTTCAGACGCGTTGATAACAGGGAGTGGACGGACGACTTGATTAGCTGGCTGATAAACAAGACTCAGCTGGCAGCATAGATCATCCGACGATCTAGGTTTGACCAGACGTGGTGGGATGAACGTAGAAACTTTGTGTCTTGGTCGTTGAAGTTTCCAATCCAGTTTAAGCGTGAACGACGTGTCGCGTTGCCATCTGGCGCTTGTTGGGAGCACATCCTGCGCAGTACTGACTTGGGTAATTACCTTTATACATCTATGCGTCTATAGGCGCGTATAACGATCGGGCTGTGGCGTCTGTTTGTCCTTCAGTCTGTCTGTGATGGCCAGAGTGGCAGACGAACGGCTTGTAACATATTTTAGTCGCCTACGGGTGCTTGTTTCCTACCATCGTGCACATTAGTCGCAAGGAGAAGGACGTTTGTTGAAACTCGCGCAAGTCTTATTCGATTGATCGCAGTGAATAAGTCGTTGCCGACATTTGTTCGAAGACAATGAACTTCCGGTCGGAAATCAAACGTAGGAGAAGGAAAATGAAACTTGAATTTGCGACGAAAGCATCGTTGACTGCAACAGTTCGTTCGTTGGTTTTCCACCGATGCATCACGTGATGTGAGAATTTCGATGACGCTGAAAGCTGAGATGGACTCGACTACTGCGACAATAGCAATCACGAACGAGACCCTGCAGTGGCAGACGGTCCACGTCACTACCAAATGGAACTTCGTGGAGGGCGCGCTGTTGGTGGTCGTCATCGTCGTCGGCATTTTCGTCAACTTTTTCATCGTCGCTGCCGTTCTGTCCAGTCGTCGGCTACGTCGGCGCGTCACTGACGTCATTGTCTGTCATCTGGCGTTCGTCGGCATCGTCTGGTGCGCTCTACTACTTCCGGTTAACGCGACCGCCGCTTTCTTCAGTGGGTGGCCGCTACGCGCCGGTGGGACTAATCATGGATTCTGTGATGTGCAAGGTTATGCGCAGGCGGCACTGGTCAACGTCATGGTCTGGACAATCGCCACCCTTGGCTGGAACAAGTATCGCACGATTTCATCTCCGTTGCGACGCGTTACCACGGTCAATCGCCAGCGTATGGCGACCGCTCTGCTTCCGATCTGGGCGATAGGACTAACGCTAGCTTGTTTTCCGCTTATTTCCGGATCTGGTGCAGGCAACTACAGCTACGGACACGCCGTTGTTGCTTGCGTCTACGAGCCATCCTTTACGACTAACGACTACGACTCCCCGACAATCGCGTCGATCGCTTGCTCAGCCGTCACGACCGTCTTTGGGTTTCTACTTCCAGTCTGCGTCGCGATGCACTCGTACTTCCGGATTTACAACATCGCGCGCTGGCACCGGAAACGCATCGAGGTAATGAGCGCCGTTGTGCAGGTGATCACGCTGAGCGTCGGGGTTCCGATGTCGGGGCAGGGACTTCCGCCGGAAATGTCGCCCCAAACCGGAAATAAGAGTCCGTCAGCCGAGGACCAGGCCGCTGACCCGGCTGCCGCGCAACGTCGTGAACGCAGGACGTCGCGTAACGCTCTGGCGTTCGTCGCGGCGCTCGTACTCTGCTACGCGCCTCACTACACGCTCGTCGCCGTATCTCCCGTCGTACGTCGCTCCACACGTTTCTCACCCTCGTCGGCGTTTCAACTTCCGTTTCCGGTTGAGTTGGTGTCAGGGATTGTTGTGCTGGCGTCGCCGGCGATCAACGGCTTCGTGTACGGCGTCCGTAACCGCGCTTTTATTCGCTCATTTCGGAGCTTCATTCGGCCACAGTCACTCGGCGACCGACTGTCTCGCCACCTGGTGTCTAACGTCTGAACCGTCACACGAAAGACCAAATAAACACTAGTGGTAACTTGCATAAAGTGGAGCGACTTTGTTTCATAGTTGTATGCAAATTGCAAAGTCAGACTGCGACATTTAAACAGTTCTAACGAGTTTGACTTTGCTACCCTGGACGTAGGCATGATTTTTGATTCGATGGCCCCGATTATACTTCACTGAAATTACTTTTTGAATAATCCAAATGAAAAAGCGAATATGATTATCATCGTAAACATTAAAATCACGCGAAACTTGAATACTGAATGTGTAGCTTTGTGGTAATCGTAACGCCATAAAATGTTTTGTGGCAGTAGTGCTGCGTGAATCGTCTGAGTCGCAAATTTTAACCAGCAGCTCAGCTGTGGCTGACATGCTGCCAGAACGCTTGTTCACGTCGTATTCCCACTATTGCATCCGGCTAGTCGCGATTTATTGACCGGATTTTCCGACTCGTAGTCATTCACCAGAGGGCAGCTCTCGGCAGCATATTGGCCGTATTTTCCGACATTTACCTACCTTTCTCCCATTTGACGCCCTCAATGAAAGAAATCCCCTCGAGCTATCGAGTTCGTATTTGGTACGGGAAAACTAGAATAGCTGGACTACAATTTCGTGAAGGTCGCACGATGATCGACTCAGTCGTTTGGGCACAATACATCAACGTGTCAGACACACAGACGGACAGACAGACTATTTTGCAGCCACGTCGTCACAGCAATAGCCGCCCTAACGCACTGAGCGTGCGTCCACCTGTGCCCACTTTCCTCGGGGGACTGTTCCTGCTCATGTGTACGCTACTGACTGCACGTGCACCCTAGCGCAAGTAGGTGCGGTGACCCCAATACACTTATCATCGGTGCCCCATAGGTACGCCAGTGATCCACTATGTTGTGTTCTGTTCTTTAGCCGTCCTCGATCCGAGGGTTGGCCACACCATGGACGTACTTTCTCTATTTGTCCCTGTCCTCTGTCATTCTGATTGACTCTTCCACGGAGAGTCCTGTCCACGTCTTAATGTTGTCCATCCAGGTCGTGCGTGGCCTTCCTCGCCTGCGTACCCCTGGCGTTGTTCCTTGCATTATCTCTTTCTCCAGGCAACTCCCTTGTTTCCTCATGGTGTGACCATAGTATGCTAGCTTCCTTGCTTTGATCCACTATAGGTCCGGGTTTGTCTTACGAGCGATTCTGTTCTTGGGCGAGTTTGTCTGTGGCGAATACGCGGAAGCATTAAAAGAAGAAACGACGATAATGATGCCCTGGAGCTGGCCAACCCTGAAGTGCGATCACAGACAGACGCACAGACAGAAGCACAGACGGCATGACCGGAAGGAACATCGCCTCCTTCGCCTACAGTGGTGTACTGCTGAAAACAGCTCTGACAAGTCAGCGGTGGCGTACAACGTTTATTAATATTCTAAATAGGCAGTCGGTCGTCGGTGAATGCGAAGGCGTTCACTGTTCACGCCTGCAGGGTGTCCAGTAGTTACATGTGTGTGACGGAGGGCGCGAGTCGGTGACAGCGACGTCGTAAAAAGTGCGTGCTCATAATTATTAAGCATTTGTGGGAGTCGGCCGTCTTTAATACAGAACGAAAAAGAGCCGGAACGTCAGCAAATCTTCCATATGGCGTTGCATTACAACAACGTATAAAAGTTGCACAAAGTTGTTTGCTTGTTTGCCGGAGTGGCAGTTAACTCGTCCCCGACTTGTTAGAACTCGTTAGGGTTTAAGTCAAGGTTAGGGTTAAAATTTAAGGTTAATTACATTAACACTGACACATCACACCGCGAGAACATCGCAATAGTACGCGGCTCGGTTAGCGTGCTGGCTTTCTGAGCTGCTGTTGAGGACATTTTAAATATTTCTTTGAACAGCTTGTATTTGAATGATATAATGACACTGTTTTTAATATGTGTAATGACATTCAATAACACGAGGAAGTATGCTTGGTTGACTAAAAGTACAAGATAAGTTCTTTGTATAAAAATACGTCACTACTAAACTGTAAGCTCCGTTGTCAGTTGTAGGCTATTGGGTTGGGTCGGGTTGGGTCCAAATTTTTCCACTTATATTGGGTTGGGTTGGGTCAGTCAGTTGATGGTTGGGTTGGGTCGGGTCACACAAAATGGACCCAGGGACAACTCTGGGTTGACCCGCGGGTCAGGTCGGGTCCAAGCTGTTCTAGTAAATATTAAAAACTGCTCGTTACTTTTTACACCGTATACTATATTAAATACGTTTCGTGTAGTTTAAATCAATAATTAGAGACATTATCATTAAATTATGGCGTGTGCATACTTGCTTGTTACAAGAAACAAACTTAAAAGCTTTGCGACTTTTTATCCATCATCGTTAGTAAACGAATGTGATTAAGGTGGCATAATGTCAAAAACGCCAGCAAAATTAAACGTAGAAAGTGACGTAAGTAAGTAACTAAGTAAGTAAGTAAGTAAAACGTGAATTTATATAGCGCATATCATTTAAAGAACTCTAATGCGCTGACGTGTGATGGAAGGTGTTCAAGTCGTCGGAAACAGCCATTATTTTAGTAGCTTTTCGCGAACAGTACAGTCTGTCTGTGATACTGGTCTCAGGAGTTTCGTAAATGGTTGGATCACTACCTCTGAAGAACGATGTGCAGCTCGTCACACAGCTTCCACAAAGCCAAAGACAGGTCCACGATGTTCTAAGTGCAACAGAGTCTGTGCCTCCGATTTCGGACTCCGGAGTCACGTGCGGTCCCATGTCAAGACCGGCAACACCTAGTAGCAGTGCAACGTCATCGTCGAACTCGACGGACTTCAGCAGCAGCAGCAGCAGTCTTCAGGTGTCGCTTGAACATGGGCAGCGACGTTGACGCCATGATGATGGATGGTCCATGGGTCGGGTCGGATCTGATCCAGGAAGCGGGCGGTCGGGCTAGGTCACGAATTTCCGTGGTCAGCTCGGGTCCGCTCCCAAAATTTGGACCCGCGAGCAACTTTGCTATTACATTTATGCAAGAACTAAAACAAATCAACCTATATACAGATTCAATTACAATTATATCTTAACTTGCTTCGTAAAACTTTCGAGTTGATAAATCAGATGTTACCTTGATAATATTACTGCTAAACAGAGTGACATTTCGTGACCCAGTGACCCGGGAAGCCAGCGACCCAAAGACCCAGTTGACCTGGTGACCCGGACGTGAAAGATGACCCAGATGACCCATCGACCACGTGACCCAATGACCCAGTTCCATGTCTGCTGTTAAAAGAGTTGTGTACTACTAAGCTGATATTAATGATGTGTTAATTTTACTCTGTTGACGGGAAAAAAATCCTTATAACTGCTTTTAATATTTTGAAACGTATGTAGCATAGAACCTCTGCGTCAATGCCGAATAACATTTATCATACAATTAAGTCCGTAAGAGGCAACTAGATGTGTGTAGCATCGTACAAAAAAATAAACCAATTTCAATTTTAATTATACTTAGATAAATACACATTCTAGCCTCTGTAGGCGAGTCAGCAGCGGAAACGACGTTCGGTTGAGAACAGAAATTCCCACATTATCGCCCAGATCGAGTTCTTCCACTTCCGGTGGAAATAGATTCGAGACGTCGGCGACACTCTGAAGCGACCGGAAGCGACAATCGACCGTGACGTCACGACATGCGCACTGCGTCGGGCAGACGGTCTGTGACGTTACCATGCGCCCGAACAATAGCAACACCAACAGGCAGACACGTGACCGAAGATCCAGCAGGGCGGCGGCCACGGCTGCTGTCTTTAGCAGTGCTGTCCTGTAAGTCATTTTTTCCTATACGACAACAACAAGTGGCTATGCAGTAATGTAGTAACGGCCGCATCGTGGGGCCATCTGGCGAACACTCGCCAAACAGTCGCCTTAACGCGCCCTTGTAAGTTGTAATGTCCCCCGGCATGTTACGGCGCGATATAAGTCGTCGTTTTATTATTTATTTTATTAGACTGACAGACGCCATGATCATCAAATCGCAATAGGTCGCACGTCATGCACTTGATGTGACCTTGATAATATTACTGTTAAAAGAGTTGTGTCCTACGTGGAGCATAAATCAACGCGCTCTCAAGCTGTGCTGATATGACCTTGAGCTTATTATCCCGTGACCTTGAATCTCGAAATGACCTAGCTACCACTTCCTCGCCGACAATGAAGTTGCTAGGTCAAGGCCAGGCAGTCAAAAGCATAGATGTAAAAACGTTTTTTACGTTTTTTTAAAATTTTGGTCACGTTTTTAACGTTTTTTTATTTTCCAAACGTTTTTTATTTTAAAAAAAACGTTGGGCAAAGTTCAGATCGGCAAGCAGGTTAACAAGAAGCACTTTCAAAATAACAGCAACGAAATAGACCTATGATTTTTCTGTTGCATGTTGAATGACCTGAAATGCCTCCTTATAAACTTTTACTTACTTACTATGTTTGACGCATTGTGTGACGTCATGCCGCAAGAAGAGGTAACGTTTTTTATTACGTTTACAAACGTTTTTTTAATTTTTGTCACGTTTTTACGTTTTTTAACGTTTATTAAATTTTTATTTCAACGTTTTTACATCTATGGCCAAAAGGACCCAAAAACAGCTTCAGAATGGGTTCGGTTACCACAAAGTTGCATACTGATGCAATTGTTCAGGTGGTGCATACATACAGCGAGCGACTCTGCCCATCAAATGTGTAACGGCGTCTTGAGCTTTGATAACAACACTTCTACGTATAACTTCAGTCGCACACACCGCCAGACAGTGTTTGCCTCCGGCCGGTCGCCAACTCATCACCCGAGTGCAAGTGGATTCTCATGCCTCTCTCTTTGCAGCGCGGCTTACATAACTCTCCCCGGAACTCGCTTTGATCTCGAGCACAGGCGCGGGGCGTGCTTGCTTGGGCAGGGTGGTACGATAAATTGTGCTATTTCACACTTTAATCAACTTTATTCATCGAAAAATTAATTTCGATAGCAGCATAAACAAAGGAAAGATACAATAAAAAAACAGACACACACTATCAACATACAGAGACACGCATACAAGCAACAGAAGTTA
>Ga0126335_1001511_pt1 | contig 13094 bp, 7 predicted proteins | sample OlaspJWI45metaG_FD_108409 | JGI IMG/M metagenome (GOLD analysis project Ga0126335, IMG submission 108409) | Marine gutless worms symbiont microbial communities from Oahu, Hawaii - Olavius sp. 1 OAHU.JWI-45 metaG | ecosystem: Host-associated > Annelida > Digestive system > Unclassified | place...
AGCAACAAGAAACAAGACGACAAAGTAATTTAGAGATAGCCGCATCGAATACGAGCTGCAATGAGGCGCTTCTAATGAGCTTTGCTCTCCGGGCTGCGACCGGAGTTTAGGTTTCCTAATGGGCTATAGTTGAAACACCTGCAAAATAAGGCCAAGTTAACTGATCACGAACACCATACATTTTACAGATATAACTCACAGCAATCCAACACTTCAAAACGTAAGTTGTCGTGTCAAGCCTAAAACTCAGTGACGGCCCGTGTGGCACAGCCTTAATTCACCTAGAAACACTAAATACAAGGCGGTCCATTATGATCGTGCATAACTGCATACAAAAGAGTAGATCTCATCATGTTATCTATACGATCATCCATCAACCAACGCTATCTTGATCCTGTTTATTGGACGGGATATTAAAGAATGGCCTACAGCTCGTCACACGTGGAAAGACTGTTGCCACTACTGGCGAGAAGACGCGCCGTATACGCCAGCATGAACGGACGCCATGCGGCCAGCAGTCCATCGGCTCGGTCCAGTGCCATTATGCTGGCCGGACGGCAGCAGGTGTGAATGGCATCATTCACAGTCACAGAGCACCCATACACACACGGTTTGACTGCACTCACAGGCCGCAAGGCAGTCCCGCTGACCGCACTTGCCACTCAGGTCACTCGCTCTAACCCGAGCACACCGACTACTGGACTACATGACCGACCCGGCCAGTGCCCTCGCTAGCCACAGCAGACCATCTGTCTGACTACCACCACCGAAACTGCTTCTCAGTTCTCACAACTTGACGGACTATATACATTATACACACACGGCTGGTAAACCATTCTGCTTCAGTCATCAATTCACCGACGGTACAGCTATAAGCCATCACATGTATATGCAGCTACCAAAGCAAAGTTCGAGCATAGGGCCTACGTGTACGCTAAAATAGAATACGTTGTAATACATGCGTATTCTTCAACAAATAGAATACATGTATGATACGCATATTTCAGCCGCCGGCAACCTTAGTTGGCGGAGGCTATATGTTTTACACGTAGTTCATCTTTTTAGTCGACTGTTCAACGTATGACCAGACCGCCGTGTGAACGACTTCAGGCAGTGGAGTTGGTTTCGCCGTCTGCAGTCGACGCAGCAGTTGTTGATGCCTGTTGATATGAATTCAGTCACTACGAACGATTGTCGTCAATTAGAGGTGTCGTTTTGCTGCCGTGATGGCGTACTGCGATTTAAGACGTCGCGTTTCGGGTGCCCAGAGCCGGCGGCTATAAGTGGCAATGCATCTTAAGTGCCACATTTTCTAGCCTATTTTCAACGACATTTGCCTTGTATCCCCCAAACATTACAAACACAATAGCAACAATGTCAAGACTCCACCATTTTGGGGATGAATTTGAAAGTAAGCAATTGTATAATGATGCACTATAAAACATGAATAAGACAAAATAGGTCAATTCTACTTTAATGCACGGTCTTCATTTAACCGACGTCGACGCGTGCTATGTATGCTAAAACAGAATACGTTAGAGCAGTGATGGGCATATATTTTTTGACGAGGGCCCAAAAAAATTTTGGGGCGACGGGCGCGGGCCGCAAAAAATGTGCCATATGAAACTGAAACTAAAACTAATCTACAGAACAACACCAATATGTGACCGTAAAAGACATAGTGACAATTTGGTATAGTAAACTAAAGTACAGTTAAGAAAGTAATTCAGTACACAAGTGCATCTAAAACTTAAATTTGAAATTTTCAAGTGTCTCAGGACGTTAGAATAGGCCGCACATTGAATATCCTTTCCTGCTGTCGGCGGGCCGCACAAAAGGAATCCGAGGGCCGCATGCGGCCCGCGGGCCGCACTTTGCCCATCCCTGCGTTAGAGTATGTGCGATGTGTACATATTCTTAAAAAATAGAAATGTAGGATACATAAGCTCGAACTTTGTACCAAAGTTAACACGTGGCCAAAGTAATTTGGCGAAGGCCACATCGAATGCAGGGGAAGTCACTTACAGTTTACAGACACACGACGTGACAGCGCTACAAGATCATCGATCACAGGTCGGCTTCTCATACATATGATGCGACCTAACGACAATGAATTAAAAGAAACAGATGCGAGTGGTTATTACTTTCCTTATCAGACAAAATTCTGATTCTCGGCAGATTCTGCCCTCACACCAATAATGCCTGATTCAACTTTCTTAACAACCCCAATTCATATGATAACAGTTAACAGTAGTCAATTTACTGAGTCCACTCTACTGTCACGACGCAGATTCAGAACAGACGGCCAGCTGCTCCCTACATGGCCATAAAATACACAAGATGGAACACTGAGTCGTTGACTATTGTTACTGACGACAAACGGAGGTGACACTGTCGAAACCATGACCAGTCAATGCACAAGTCAACAACTCAACATAACGTATAGCAACACAAATTAACTCACACACTGGCTAGTACTGGGGCCGATAAAACGGTGCCTGTACGTAACAAGCAGACTTGAAATCACTTGTGTGGCGCCGTGGCCACGACAGACACTTGGCCAGCAAGTCACTACAACGTAGCGACCGCTCGCTCGCTAGTAACAATGACGCCGTCAAGTCCGCGAGACCACTCGACAACGGTTATCACGAAAACAGCTAGCTGAACTGGCTGCTGGCACTGGCCGGGCTTGACTGGACTCACAGACAGCAACCAGACCTGACCACAAGTATCACGCTCCTTGCCTAGCGCTGCAATTCAACGTCTTAGATCCGCTCCCGGGGTCACCAACCACAAGACAGCAACTACGTCGCCAACACTAGCTATTTCTGCGCGCACTTGATTAGCGACATTCAACCTAGCTGAAGCGTTCTCCCTTTTCAGTTCTCACCCCTTTATATACAGCATTTTGCACATCTTTCGGATTCATAATATAGGTCTATGCCTTTTATTGTGCGTACTATCCAATGTTTCTGAGAACGATAACTATAGATTCAGATCGGCGATCTAACAGTAAGTTGGGCATGAACTAATAGCGTCAGATCGTGGCAATCTGAAGACAAGATGCCTTATATATTGATAAGTCTCAGATCGGTGATCTCAATAAAGTGATGCCATGTGAGAACTTTATCACATCATTTACTGATAATACTTACCACAGACGATGTCCATATTGGTCGCATATATGCTGGAAAATTGACGCTGCCTTGCTGCACGTCAGTATTATATGCTGCAAAAGTATATGAACCGAACCATATCCACATCATAATTTATCATTGTCACATCTCCAGTAGTGACTGGGTCTGTCACATGTCCCTTGTAGATTTACTTTCCTCAGTATTGAGACTAAGACCTACCTACTGCAGCTTCTGTGTTCAAGGTGTCATTTGTAAAGTATATCTTGGCAATGATAACAGTCTAAACATAATAAAATTTTATTAAGAGTTTTTTATACCCTCCGTATTATAGATGAGTCAAGTACAAATTGTGCAAAACATTATGATATTTTTAAGATCTAACGCAGTGACTTTGAAATGCGGATCTGAGCCAATCAATTTATAGGTACCTTGGCATCAGATTGCCGCGATCTAACGCTATCACTGAACTTTTGAGAAATGAACAGTTTTCGGTAAGCACACTAAACAGAACCGTTTGTCACAAGCTGCATTCTGAAGCAGCACTCACACAGAGACTACATGTGTGATGGCGTTATGGTGTTTGCAGACACGGTACATGTATTCCCGCGTGAACACTGTATTAGATTCTATTAAACGTTACAATCGTAAAATGCTTAATGACATTCAAACTACAGTACGTATAATTACAACTCCACCTACTTGATTGTATTCAGTAATCGATTTGATTCTAAGTCTGAACACAACGGTCAGATTGGTGCAGCGAACTTCTTAGATTAGCAGCTGAACCGACCACTCCAGAAAACAGCACAGCAACATCAAGCTCAGAACGAATTTTACGGCAGATAACGTATCAGAGAGAGCGATTACATTCCAGACACCCACGGACGGAACCACACACACACACACACACACACATACGCGCACAAAGCAGCGACTCATGAAAGGCCGACGACGCAGTGTGGTGTGGCCGATGTCAAGCTAACTAACTCCGAGCGGGCGCCGGGCGGGCGACGGCAAGGCAATCAGTAGGCAAGGCCGCAGGCAGTGGTGGAGGGTCACCCGGCCGCCACAATCAGCCTGGGCCGTGTGGGAGCATTGACCGTAGCAGGTCGACGGCGGAGGGCCAGCATCGCCGATAGATGGACACGAGCCGCCTGTCAAGCCACAGTCATCAGTCCTTTGCCTTGCATCGACTACCGCTAATCCGCAACAGCGACCCACTAACTTACTAACGCGCTAATAATGAAGCGTCGGCGTCATCGTCGTCACTTTCATCGAACTGTTTGTCGCAAGCTGCATTCCAAGGGGCTGCGAGACGCAGGAGTAGGAGTCTTTGTCGGAAATTGTGGGTGGTTACTAGCATGCCGTCAACACAAAATTCCTATCCTCTCTTGAATCTTTTCACACAGTTTCTGTTACCACAATCATATTACTACTTCATGCTCTATCCACATATGGTAACTACAAACTGTCATAGTGTGGGGAACTAGGGGTGTGGAGTGGGCCTTAATATCCCCATCATGTGCACATCACTTGCAGTAATGGAAAAAGACGCTGGGGTTAAGAAGTGAATTGTTCAACTCATCCAGTACAATAATAGCAAAGACACTGCACAGAAGCAGAATACAATAACAATATAACTGCTAAAAGACTGTCGATAACAGTGATCTACCGCTTGCATATACCTATGTCATACTGTAGCACAACCGTTTTTATGACCACTGTGCGTATCTGTCTGGGTTAGCTTGTGCCCCTTTCCTGCCCAAAAGGAGCCTTCAGTCAAACACGGAGACTGCTGGAAAGCTGGGGCAGTGGGTGAAAAGCTAAGCTAATCTGAACGTGAAAATTCGGTTTTAAACCAACGAATTGCAGCCAATTGGCTGGTGGACTGTGGTATTTGTTTGTTTGCCGCATCGAATTGAATCGTCTTCTTCTGAAAGGCATGAAATGTATGCTAAGCTCGGTGATTAGCTGGAGCGCCTGCTACGATGGGCAATGCTGCCAGCGTGCTATAAACAAAAACAGAGTTTAAAACTGCACTTCACTTTCTTATGCTAATTAGGTTTCATACAGAACTTCGATTTAAAACTACAGTTTAAAACTTTAATTTTAGCGAAAGATAAAGACACCCAGTGTTTTTCAGACCAGTTCTCCTTACCTGGTCTCAAGCAACAGCATGATCAAAGAACTGAACTTACTGAAGTGTTTTTTTAACTAGAAACACAAAAAAGAATTAGTATTTGACTGAAGTGTAAGGATCATAAATGGCATAAAGACAATGATGATTTAATATCTACCACAAAGTAAAATGATTCTACTAGCTACGAAAAACAGGCCTAACAGAAATATCTGTAAACTATCTAAACTTGTACATACAGCACAGCATAAAACTTTACGTAACAATGATATTTTGTGCTTGGTCTCACACAAAGTGTCATAAATAAGCACGAGAGACTATGACTGTGTAAAGTATGTATGATTTACAACGACTTCATGACCACATTACATGCATAGCAGCACTTTCAATGTGTGAGCTGCTTGTTATTCACGGTCTGCTGCACTGGTGCAAGATGATTTGCAAATTTCAGTAACCTTATCATACACCAACAGCCCCCAAGTACAGCCTACATAAATATAAAGCACAAAAGAGCAGAGATGCACCGAATCCTGGACTCCTTATTACAGCTGACTATCTACTGACTACGAAACAACAATAATAACTGCAGAAATGCAAATGCTTTCATGATGGGAGGCAGTAAGGCAAATTACATATTTTCCCACCGCATCACATGAGGCAGTAATTTATCGTGGTGTGGTAGTTGTGCTCCAATTCTGATAACAGATAAGTATTTAATATTAATGATATATCAATTATCATATACTGGTCAACTAAATTGCAATATCAGTATAGACTGCTAACAGTGAAGGCGACTGCATCAAACCTGGCTGACAAAACTAGAAATAGTGCAGCTGCCAGGTGGTAAATACTAGAGATGTAGTACTTGGTACTTGTACTTGAGGCCTGGATAAGTGTACTTGAACCCTTTGTACTTGTCACCATGTGCATTTTGAAGCAATATTTGCTGTAATTTTAAAATTCATGTTTTATTTTTGCTGTTACAACTCCCAGGCCCGCTTGTTTCCTGCCTGGATGTTGTAAAAGGCGACTCAGCCAGGCTTATTAAAAGAAGTGGGACTGCATGCAGTTGTATGATAACAATCTAGTGTGGCCATTAAAGTTTACAACAGTCTGTCCCTTCAACTGCCCTTCTGTTCTCAGTGTGCATTTGACTTGAAAGCTCTCCCACTGACTCAGTATGCTAATAGCAGCTGTTTGATGTGGTCTGTGTCTTGACTGTATACTGCTGCATTCTCACTGTTTCATGCTGGACAGTATGCGAATCGCTGAAGCGGGCACAATGTTTCTAACTTCGTAGTTTATTATAATGATGTATAAGAATCTTTCTGCTGTCAAACATCCGCAGTTTCTCTGTACATGCAACTTTCAGGACACAGATTTTTAGCATCTTTGTGCATAGCTTATTACACAAAAATAAATAATTAATGACCAGCGAGCTAACGGTTAATATCACAGGGTCGGCCATTTTTTTCATTCGTCCAAAGCGCAAATGGATCATTTTAGAACTTTTATGAAACCTTCTTCCGCATAACATGCACAAAATTTGGTTTGATAACAATAATAAGGCCTAATTTGTGCTTGTATTCACAAATTGTACTTGCAATGAAAACTAAAGTACTTGTACTTGTACTTTGAGGTTTCTGTACTTGATACATCTCTGGTAAAATTTTTTTAAGTTCCGCTGTTGTGATGTAAAAACAGTTCAACTTGATTTGTACCATTGAAATTAGTTCCCACATTTGTTTCTCTTCTATTGGTACCATGCAGACTGAAAAACAGATTTATACAAATAATAAAAATATTACTTCAGTTGCTACATTTTGCTCTACACCACTATAGCAGTCACTGTGATATGACAAACAATTTTTCTATGTAGCATATTCAGTTTTGTGTACAAAAAGCTATCCAATCCAATGTGTTCCGACAGGTGCAGGTAGCGTAGTCTTTTTGCGCGCATCTTTACATCACTTTCACATACAAATTGGTAGACTTCCAGCTCTAATTAAGTCAGCATTAAAATTAAAAAAACATCTTGATTAAACCAATATTTATCAAGACGATTCTTAAAAGTATTAACACTATCAGCCTCAACCACATCATTTGGCAAAGTATTCCACATATTTACTACTCTAGAACTAAATGAATATTTTCTTATGTTATACTGACATAAAGATTTCTGCAATTTGTACTTATTTCCTCTACTTGTACTGAATGCATTAAAGTTCAGTTTCACTGCAGCTTCCAAGTGATGAAAATTATGAACTATTTTGAAAATTTCTATCATGTCTCCAAATAAACATCTGTATTTATCGTGCTGTTGAAATTATGCTAAATACCTTCCAGAATCCAGATACAGTCAAAAATTCACCTTCAATCATCATATGTAAAACCCCACTTGTTCAACCTAGTCATCAAATACTACACTGCCCGCACCTCAGATTCGAGTTTCGCTTCAAACCTGCATGCGTTATAAATTTCATCATCATCATCATCATTAATTGCATTAGCCAATACAGCAGCTCAGAATCACCTAGCAAAGCAAAGCAAAGCAAAAAAAGGGGAAGGCCATAGCCTCTATGCCCTCCAAATTGCACAGAACATATTTTGTACAAATTGTACATTATTAATCTAAATTATTAATGAAGCTTCTATTTCCTATTCCAGTTAATTCCACCTTGTAGTTATAAAGAAGATCTTGAGTGCTCCAGAACTTGTCTAGCTTATTCTTAAAGGGGTCAGTAGTACTAGTAGAGATGACAGATCCTGGCAAACTGTTCCAAGTATTTATTATTCGTGTACAGCTTGAAATTATAACCCCTGGTTCTACAATCTTGATGTTTTTCAAAACTGAAAGTAACATTAATGTCATATTTGCCTGATAATATTTTAAAAACTTCAATTATCACCTCTTAAATGCCTGTATTTCAATGTTGGCAATTTCAATTGCAAAAGCCTTTCTTTATATATTAAATGCTTAACAGTTAAGACTTAAGACCAACTTAGTTGCTCTCATCTGGACCTTTTCTAGATCTTTTATTAGACCTTGTCTATGTGGATTCCATATTGAGTTAGCATATTGCAAAGGAAACCATATCCAGGCATTTCCTCATAATGTAAAATGTAGCTGGTGTGATTGAACACTGATGCAGTGAGGTTCAGCATGAATTCAGTAAATTACAAGGAAGGTCTTTAAGTCTGCCAGTAAAAGTATTAGTGGGAGATCTAGAGCTGGCCTACACTACCAAATGCCAAAAAATGTGAAAATAACGTAACATATAAAGTTAGAAAAACGACACATTTTTTGCATTTTATAGCGTAACCTCATAGTGACATAATAAAGTTGGCACTTCTGAGGATGGTTGACATGACTGCAGTAACTGGTGACACATGCGCCAGTCGAGCTTGTTGCTCACACAGACACAGTTACAGGCGGGCAGGTGGACAGTGAAGAGGGGTAGGCAGGTAAGTGGCAGTGAGCAATTGAGCATAGAGGCACAGATAAAGGCACAATCAGTTAACTTCTCCCACTATATCGAAGAAAGCAGCATTCTCACGTTGTGTCATTGGGGTCAGTACAAACCAGGAACTGACACACCGGCCACGAGGACCCTAGCTCTCAACCCTAAAGACGTGACTACAGATACCCAAAATTATATCTAATTCAGTCTGTTAACTGTTTTATATGGAGCAGTGTTGTTCTGGCCCATGTAAGCACGAGTAAAATGCGGATGTGCGGAATTGCTGGCGTTCTAGTGGGTAAAGTGCAGATGCTGATATCTCCGCATTTTACCTGTTCGAAGTTCGAATATCCTCATTTTACCAGTGTTCATCAGAGTTCAACAACGACAATCAACAAAGCGTTATCGAAAGTAAACTACCAGAAATAAAACATAAACTAGCTCACGAAAGTGTTACGCACACTGCTGCAATCAGTATTATATCCTTTCTCTTTAAACTAACAACTTATAGAACGAAAAATTCGCAAAAATACATACAACTCCGCAGCTTCCGGTCCCAATATAGAGATGGGCAATTTTGAAGTTTAGTATATTTATCTTGGTCTTGTATTTGTTCACTTCCAGGAAGATACTCAGCATCGGTGGGACTGCTTACTCTACTGCGAATCAAGCTTAACGTTGTGTAATACCAGACGCACGTTCTAGCTGACAGGTGGCGCTGCTGTCGCTGGTATTACACATAGGGCTAAGCTTACAAAGGTCATCATCATCATATTCGTTTATTCGAGGTTGTCAAACGCAACCGACAACATACGGTACAAAAAATAGATGTAGGCATATACATGGACATTCACACAATACATGCAGGCTAAAATACATTTATAGGCACAGTCGAATAGGTATCACGATATTGCTACCGCCAAAGTGTAATTGCTGACTTCATAAGGGAAATTTCTTTAAATCAGAGCTCTTGCTCATGAAACATGGAAATCTGAGGCAATAACTGCCACATACTAAAACACTCACTTGTTACGCAAGTGTATAACTTGTTTCACTCAATTTACATAATTAGCAATTAGAGTGCCTTCAGTGCTTTGACGCTGTTGGTTGGGCGGCAGGAAGGGCATCCGGCCTGTAAAAAACCTTGGGGGGTTGTGGGGGCGCCGTTAGTCCGGTTGGGGTGGCACCCACCCAGACTGTCAGTACCTCTGCCTCCATTATCTTCACCTCCTCCATAAATATCCAGAAGACAGGTGTGCGGAAACCCAGCCTGTACGCAGCACAGCCCTATGCTAAGGCAGAAGGCAGAGTGTTTCTTCTGGTACTGGCCTACCGGGGTTATCCTGGAACAAAGGCCGTTAAACGATTGTTGTTGTACTTAATTAGCAAGCGTCATGATATAATGACTGATGTACACAAAAATTTGGCGAGTGGGCATAACTGCCACCGTCACATAGGTACCTTAGGGTCTACATTAACAGCAAAATTTCTTGGAATACCCATGTAGAGAGTACCTAGAACTCCATACTCCATACTCCATACAGAGGAAGGTTTCCTACTATCTAACGACTATCTGTGAGCACTGTTACAAGACCTTAGTGAGACCACAGATTGAAAATGCTTCATCTGTGTGGGAAAACACAGTCAAAGTACGCAACGCTGGCAAACTTGAAGCTGTTATTATTGTTATTATTTTATAATTATTACTATGTATAACATAATCACGACAAACGTGTGACACGGCAACACAATAATGACTATAGGCTAACTAAGTCAATACCGGTACAGAAAATGCACAATGACGAAAGTCCCCCAGCAGGGCCCAACAAGGTCCCCCTGCTGGTTGTCCCCTCTATAGAGTGACAGAGTTTGTTTAAGCATTCAACTATATCTCAGCTGCAAGTGCCTCCCAGCTTCATGTTTTTGTGTCAAAGTTAGCCTACATCTCTACATATTTAGACATTGTCTGAGGCAAAGTCTAATATCTACATTACACAAGTTGCACAAAAGATGTCTGCAGCTGAGCTTAAACTTCTATCAGACATTCAAAAGCTGTCATTTTCATGAAGCAGTGAATAATTCAGAGCACCATGTCTGCATGTCTACTGGATTGTCATACAGCTTCAGATTTTGTAAAGAGATAAATCGATCGCTGGAAACCTACAGACAAACAACACACAAACAGTTTCAGGAAATTCAGTAAAAGAGAAGTTGGTAATTACCTGCGTGCCTTGTTTTTGGAGGCATATGTGCGTCTGTCTGTGCATCTGTATGCACACAATCTCGAAAACTACTGGTCGGAAATCGATGTAACTTGGTAGGAATATGTTCCACGACGAACACTAGAAGAGGTGTTTTCGATCATGCGTGTCATAACTTCACGTATTATTATTGTTATTATTACTACAGTCTGCCAAGGACTGCAGTACAGAGCAGTAGTTCATTAAAATGACACACTGTTAACAAAGTACCTAATTAAAAATGAACTTTGATATTAGATTTTTAATTAGGTGCTTTGTTAACACCTGTTACAAACTGTTAACAAAGCACCTAATTAAAAATCTAAAATCTAATTGTTAACAGTGTGTCGTTTTAATGAACTACTGCTCTGTACAGCAGTCCTGGCCAGACTATGCACACAGCCTTGAGCTATACTGCTGATGACATTCTTCTCACCAGGATATTTTTAGCACGTGAAGCAAAGACCTGCATCAGTTGCTCTTGGCTTCCAAAGATCCACCATCAAAGAATGGAGGAAGCAATTTGTCATAGGCATGGTGCTGAAAAGATGCAGTGGCCCTCACAATTAACCTTCAAGTCTTTGGTCTCGAAGTATAAGCAGACGTCTGGATGAGGTCTCTACTGCCATGGAGATCAAAGAAACTACACAGTTCTAGAAAAAGTTTGTTCTATTTACCAGTTAGTCTTTACCGAAGTTTACAGCCACATTACCTTTCGACTTGTGCACAGGTGCGCCAAGCAATTGGCACGAAGTAAATCCGACTTCCTCTGACATTAAATAGTCATTGAATTCCTCTGGCTTGAAGCAAATACTCTGATAAACTTCAAAAATCTTCTCCTGTTTACAAACAAAATAAATATACATATCTGTCTATCTGTACAGACACATTATAATGCAGACTTTCAAAAGTTTTATTGCAATATTTCTAAAAAAACAACTTCAGCTAAATTTATGATTTCCTAATAAAAACCTACAATATTACAAAGTTTGCAGTTAAACACAAAATTTAAATAACATGCAACATAATTATAGTTATAGGCTGCTCAATTTTGAAACCAGTAATACTACAGTATTACCAGCAGTTGTAAAGCCTATCGTCATAGACAAGTGTCAGACTGTCAGAATAAATCTTAGGTATCACTGCTGCTAGATAACCTGTTGACATACTACATAGTCTTTTTAGGGTTCTCTCAGTGCTCATTCACCTGATGTAGCATCCAAGTAGTTCTTAAGCAAAGTAAGCAGATAATAGGGTTTAACGTACTACTCAACACACTATACATCATTCAAAGATGATCTATTCAGCCAGTTACTCTAATGGTGCAAATCAGATATAACTGCGGATATAACTATAACCAAGTTACAACAATGAAAAAATAAATAGTTTATAAAAAGCTACTAGTATGCACAAATCTAAAAAATCCAAAGTGTGCTTCGGGTACCTTTTACAGTACTGAGCAGAATTAAATGGTCACTCTCTTACATAATCTGGCACATAACTTCATCAACTGCATTAACCTACTAATTAATGGTAAAACACAAAGAAAGTGACATAGTAATTAGTCAATATGTACACATACGGTCAGCTTCTTCTTGCGTTTGTATGAAGGCCATGGTTGAGCTTCGAGAACCAGTTGGCCACCGGGACGAAGCTGGAGAAACATTCGGCGGAATGATCGTTTGAGCCCGGCATCACCGTGTGTTAGATGAATCCATTTGCTAACACTCAATGCCAAGATGACATCATACTCCTCACACTGGTGACTCAGATCTGCATCACTGCTCGGTATATAATCACCCTGAAACAGAGAATGTATGCTGGCATTTAGAATTTGAATATACTATGTTCCTTACACACTGGACTGTGAAAAACTCTTGCTGTTATTTTTATGAAGAATTTTCTTATATGCTCATTTTTTGTTTAAACTTATAGTATATCAGAATTTATTAGTTATGAACTTTTGATATTGTGTTATGGACTACAGTATGCTGGCTGGGTGGCTCGGTAGCCGAGTGGTTAGCGTGCCGGACTCAGGCTCGGAAGAGCACGGGTTCGAATCGCAGTCGCGACGCTGTCGAGTAGCAGTCTTGGGCAAACTGTTCGCACCCAGTGTGCC
>Ga0126335_1001512_pt1 | contig 13094 bp, 9 predicted proteins | sample OlaspJWI45metaG_FD_108409 | JGI IMG/M metagenome (GOLD analysis project Ga0126335, IMG submission 108409) | Marine gutless worms symbiont microbial communities from Oahu, Hawaii - Olavius sp. 1 OAHU.JWI-45 metaG | ecosystem: Host-associated > Annelida > Digestive system > Unclassified | place...
ACCGATTAAGATATCTTTAATAAATTTGGTGGTAACAGGTAAACAGTTGCTTATTTTGGCTTTTAGAAATCTGCCAACGATGTGCCATGCTACTTGTAAAATGGTCGAATTAGTATACATTTATACAGCCTACGCGTTTTTGCTTTGATATATATCGAAAAAATCTCAAATGGTGTATTGAAACCAGAATGGCGGTCGAATCGTTGGTCTGGCATTCAGCTACAATCCGGCGTACGTGTTTTGGTCGGATATCAGTTTTGGCGGACGCGGCATCTACAGTGCTACTCCGGACTCGTCGGGTGCTCTCACCAACGTCCGCAAAATTGTCTCAGAAGGTCAGTGCGCCCACCTCATACAGTGACAGTGTATTAGTAAGTGAACAGAGTTTGATGTTTCATTGACACTTTATTTTAGAGACGTATTTTTTAGGTAATCAATTGTACTGGTATAGTGACAACCGAACTTGCAATAACCAAGAGAAAAAAACTTAGATAATAAACAAACGCTAGCCTTGTACCTATACCAAACTGACGCCATATAAGAAAAGCGCACAACACCAGAACACTGCTGGAGAGGACGGTAAGTGCATTCACTAGTGCTGCACGGTAAAAGTGGATAAATTCCTGACGGACGGACGGACACACGAGTTAATACCATATATAACTGTTGCGCTAAGGTATATACATGTACTACCAGAAGAAGTTTTATTACACTTGAATTTTATACTTCCAGACAATCATCGCAGCTCAGATGTCTATTGAAGACAAAGGAGGCAGTCTGATTAAAGTAGTACAATAGTAGAAACAGACAAGAGGCCAAAGCTCGACACGGGACAACATCTGCATTATGACGATACAGTGCTATAAAACGGCAAAACCGTTTAAAACGTTATATTGTTAAGAAGTAAGATGTCTGTCGATGTCAACGCCACGACGCGTGGTGCCGGTGTGCTGTAACGCTGTATTGTTGGCCGTTGTGACTGTATGCAGACGTGGTGGAGGTGAATGGCCTGAGTGTCGACTGGATATCGCAGCATATCTACTGGACTGATGGACGTAAACGCACTGTCGAAGTCGCCAACTTCAATGGCACCCTTCGGCGCATCCTCATCACGGAGCAACTGTCTCAGCCGCGTGGAGTCTACGCTGACCCTATCAACGGGTTCGTCTGACTCGATATCGATTATTATGTGACCCTTTTAAGGCTAAGCAACTGATTAAATAAGAACATTAATATTCTGCGTCTAAAACAGAGCGACTGGGTGGCGTAGTGGGTTAGCGTCGATCGCTCGACTCAGTAAGTCGTATTGAGCCACGGTTCGACGCCTGACCACTGCATTTTCGGGTAACGACTGCTGTTGGCTACACCCATTTGCATAGTGAGAGGTGACAGTTTGAACAGATAACAACTGCAATATCTGCCACGTAACGGCTAATTATATGCAGCCGCTCTGGTGCTTAGGCCAACTCAGCTTTCCATCCCGTCGGGGTCGGTTAATGAGGACCAGCAGTTTTGAAATCTATCCTGTATCGAACGTCTGACGTGACATATACAGTTTAGTGTTGTTAGCCTTAGAAGACGTGATATCAAATTTTTGTGTTGTAGATATCTGTTCTGGAACGATCAGGGTTACCACCAGATTGAACGTTCTCGTCTGGACGGCTCCCAACGGCAGATCATTCTAAACAACAGTACCGGCTCCCGCAACTATATATACTGGCCGAATCAGATGACTGTTGCTAATCAGTAAGCAATGAAGTTGCTTAATTCAAATGATCACGTCGAATATAAGTTGTTGTATTGTTGTTTAGTTTCTTTAATTGACTTGTGTGGCACTGAATGTTATCTACTGTTAAACTATTTTGACCTGGGAAATATTTGTGGATTAAAATTGTCAGTCGTAGTGACATATTAGCATATATACTTATGCTTCAGCAGAAGCCTCATTTAAGCGTATCTTAGTTTTATCTACTGTATAATGCCTCTAAGCTATGTAACAGGCTAACAGCTCACTGTCTAATTAGGTAACGTGAGACGATGCATTTTGTCTATAGCAGATTTAAACGAAAACTAAAAATCTTTAGCTAATTACAACCAGTAATATTTGGGCAAATGGTTTATCAACATTACGATTGTGATCATTATTGAACCGTAATAATTTTAGTGGCGTTGTCGCAAAAATGCTACAGTAGGGACACTTGCCATATTTTATTCGCAGTGATAACATACGCATCCATCGATATGACTGCAAAACTAAAGATAACAGTAATTATACGCTACTACTTAATGTGCAGAAAGCTGTACTGGGTTGACTCCAAGTCAAAGACTCTGCAGAGTACAAACCTCGACGGCAATGGTCCTGTCTCGGTGTCATTGGCTGCAGTTGTTGGTAGCGGGCACGTCTATGGACTGACCATCAACAACAACAACGCCTACGTCAGCAGCTGGAAGAGCAACGCCTCCATGATCGAGGTTCCACTGCCTAATGGCCCACCCCGCGTCTACAAGTCTGGCTTGTCCACAGGAGCTGTGTTCAGCAATGTATTTATTAGTAGCGCAGCTCAGCCATCAGGTCTCGCCATCAGTTCTGTTCTTTTTGTTTCTTTTATTAATTGATTTCAAATTACGTTAGTAGCACAACTGACGAAGTACTGATGCTGTTTTATTACCAAAATACTGAACATGTACATAAATAGCACTAAGGTCAAATGTCAAGGTTGAATGTCACCATCCAATTCTTTTTAGCTTTCACCATAGGATGTATTCGTACTAAGTTACATCAAGTTCTGATTAGTAGTTTATGACTTTTTGCACTTACAGTCCGACGGACGGTGATAGAAACAATATCTGCTTCGCCAGCAAATAGCAAGTACGAAACTTAGCTTATACATATAGGCCATTGTGGCATAAACATAAGGTCTAATGTACAAAGCTACAGTGAGACACGACATGGAGACAACTCAGTTTTTCACTTGAACACCTCTTGCCTGAAGACTGACTCATTTAAAGCAGCTATGCTATTTCTGGCTGCTTGTGATTGACAGGAAACAACAACCCGTGTGCTGCGATTAGCTGTGTCCTCTGTCTGCCGAATGGCAGAAACACGGCTCGCTGTTCTTGTCCGAGTTACGGCGGCAAAGTGTTGAAAAACAATCAGTGTGTCAGTAAGTACAGTAGGCCTATACTGATGAAACATGCTAATAGTAGCTGTCAATCACCTTTATCTGATAACACAATTAATACTGTCCAGTGGTGAACAAATCTCAAATCTCAGTCTTAGTTAAAAAATCTCAAATCTTATATTCTCAAATCCCAAATCCCATGGCCCGAATTCAAATCCCAAATCCCAAATTTTTCCCAAGTACATAAACATGAACTACAATCTCTGTAACATAGAACAAAACTAGCTATCTGTCAGTGTCATTGTCAGTGCTACTCGATAGAGTGTCTTAAGTGTTTGAGTGAGCTACTCGCCGCCATCTTTACCAGTGTTGTTCTTGTTTACCGTTGTTGTTTACAGTTAAAACCAGTTAATTCAACAGGCGAAACAACAAAACACTGAAAAGAACTGATGAACAACAACCAGCAACGATTCGGCTGTCGAATCTCACTATCCAAATCGAATCGCAAAAATAACGAATCGAATCGTATCCCAATCGTTACTTGCCGAATCGAATCTTTAAACTGTCGAATCACTCCCCAAAAGTATTCAAATCGCGATTTAAATCTCAATCGCGATTGGGATTTGCCCATCACTGATACTGTCATCATCAGCCTGATCGTCATTATTATTGCAGGGGTTTGCTTGCGTCAGACGCTGCGGACATAGCCTATAAACAAAAGGCGCAAGGGGTTACCTATTTGACTGAATTTGTATTGTACGTCATTATTGTGTACTCGTAGCACTAAGAGCCCACATTGCTACGGTTGGTTGGTCACAAGAGGTAGCTTAGTTATACGACCCCGCTTACTTTAACGTTTTCTTCTATTAGTAAGTGAGTAATAGAAATTTACTAGTTTCATCAGCTATAACCGACTAGCTTACGTATGAGATAATAAAAGTGAACATCATCAAAACCATGACAATTATACTTGCTAATTTAAACATTGAACTTTAATAGTTAAATGAACATGGTTTTTACTTTCTTGGACCACATTGTATATGTATTATAAGTGTACCCAGATGTCGTAGGCTTGAGTGTCTGTATAGTCATGATGATGATGATGTTGTGATGTGTAGAACCGACTAGAGTAGTGCTGTATGCACTGGCTGAAAGCGGTTATGTTGGCTTCTACGACCCGACCGCCACTGAAACCGCCGACCTATACTTTGTCGCGCGCAGTCTCAGACCAGTTGCTGTCTCTTACGATCCCGCGTTTAAGGTTATTTGCATTTACTGCTAACGTTGATCACCGCTAGGGAATATACACAGAGAAAGTTCATTGTTTGTGTGTGGGTACATCTGGCTAAGGTATACCGTACTGCAAGTTCGTATATCAATGTCATCGGGTCGAGGCCCAGGTCACATTAAGCAAATTTAGCACGCATATCTTTAATTTAAAGGCAGTCTGTTTATTGATAATTTCAGCGCTGATGTCCGTAGACGAGCGCGTCATATGTCGGTCTGTCTGTATTATGCAGCATGTCTATTGGAGCGACGTGAGAGAGCGCAAGATTAACAGAGTAAAACTGGATGGTTCAAGTCGTCGCGTTGTGTTGAGCAGCAGTAACGGCATCGGCGTCGTGGACGGTACTGCATTACAATTACTACTACTGTATATGTCTGCTGTTTTGAATGACTACTATATTTTATGCCTGCGTCAGCCTACATAAGCGAAAGAAGCATTATGTAATCGGTCTGTGTCATTGGCTGAGGCATAACGGATTGCGCTTGCTGTAGTTTTATTTAGTTTGAATTTGTAGCAGTTATTTCTATGGATATAGTGCATAAATATACATACGTTAAGACGTTTGTTCGTAGTCTTGGTACTACAATAAAAAATGCAAAATAGAAATGTGTGGGCACGCGCGTGAATTCGTTCACGTCCACGAAGGAAGGTAATCAGTTAATCTGTTAAAATGTCTGGTAAACAGGATTACTCAAAAGTTGTACGTAAAATGTTTCATAAATTTTTTAAACTTTGAGACATGATACAAACGGTTGCGCTTTGGAAATGCTCTAGATCCTGATTCTCATGTTATTTATTTAATTTTTGTTAAGTGATTACTTACTCTGGTGTTACTTGGCGATAGAATGTGTATCGTATGCGCTACAGGTTTAGCGGTGGACTCAACACATCGTCGTCTTTACTACACGAACATCGGCAGCGAGACACTCGGTCAAGAGACCTACTCATGGCACAAAGTTGAAACTATTACTATCAACCCGCAGCTGTCAACCAAAATTCGAACGATTGTATCGTCGCATGCTGATCGCCCAAGAGCAATCGCTGTTTCAAACGGGTAACACTAACAGTATTGAAGTATTGTTTTCTATTCAACATTCGGCTTATTTTTCTATCAACAACAGCAGCGTCATTGTTATCAGCTTTGTATTTTATTTATAACAAGTGGCCAAAGTAATTAGGTAATGGCCGTATTGAATCCGTGAGGGAAATCGAGACCCCATCTAATACAATGTTCCTTAGCTCCCCAAGAGTCTCCATGGTCCACCGCAAGCTAGACCTCGATCCGTTCAGCTGTATGTTTGCACAGCAAAGTCGCGTGAGACTGACAGACTGACAGACGTCGGAAACATCGATCGCAATAGTCCGCCTCTCATGCATTCGATGCGGCGTAAAAACAAACACATGCACAAATTGCACATAAACACTCAGAAAAGCTAGTCTTACATCCAAAGCTCGCTCTTACTGGCTTCAAGTTTTTCTTTTGATGGTTTTGTCGCCGACAATTTGTGCTTGAAAAGGCACTTTACAAATAAGCATTAGCCTAAGTGTGTTGGCTATTGTACAGGTATCTGTACTACACGGACTGGGGTAAGACACCGAGCATCGTAAGAACTCTACTTGATGGCTCCAGCCCGACGGTCCTCAAGGTTGGGGGCGGCCTGAATAATCCGAACGGCATTGCTATTATCGGCACAAAGATTTACGTCACCGACTCACAATACAAAACTCGCGTTCCACCAAACGCCCGCTCTGCTAAGGACGGTTCCCTTTACTCCATGAACCTTGACGGAAGTGGTACATTGACTGATGTCTTGAGTAGTGTCGATACTAAACTGAAGGTGAACAACCACTGTCACTTACTATTCATTACATTACATTAAGATATTGTAGTGGCCTGAGTATAAAACTGTTGGTGCATTAAGCACAGTGATTGTATAAGATCGACCGAACAGGTAGGCTTTTATCAGACGTTTCCTGAAGACAGCGAGTGTCGGTGCAGACAGACTGTTCCAAAGTCGTCTGCCTGCCACCGGAAATGCGCGATCGCCGAAGGTGGCAAGACGCGTACGGCGAATCACTAGCCGACATGATGACGACGACCGGAGACGGCGACACGCTGAATGTGGTTCGACAAATATTGTGGTGCCACGCCATGTACGGAAAGTGGCAAGTTAGTACAGCAAGCTTGAACTCGATGCGCTCCGGAGACCGCAATCAGTTGAAGGTCATCGTGTATCGGAGTGACAGGGTCATACTAGTTATTGTTGGCGTGTGTACTTTTTGCATTTTGGGGAATGTACACAATGATTACAATGATCTATAATACGTGGAAGTTTATTTCATACTATAACTTTGGCTAGGCTTGACCGTTTTTATAATTTCTGATCACTTTAATTCTGAAAAAATACCACATGCAACTAAGGTAAATCTGATCACATTACCTAAATAATGTACGCACCTTACTTAAAATGAAATGACAATGCTTTTTCAGTTGAAAATGTTATTTGGTGTGTATTTGTATTCAACGTAAAATAAAACAAAAAACAACCACAGTAATAAAATTTTCAGTCTTGTCATCATGACAATGTCATTTGGAGAGTAGCAAGAGCAATGTTCAAAATATCCGCTTTTAGTGTCGACATAGGCCGACAGACGATGCTCCACCCATCGATTGACATGATACGCAGAAAACGTTATCAGCAAGCAACGACAAATATTGTCGACGTCATTAGCAAGATGCTGTTAACATAATAAGTAAGTAAATGCATGCCCAATTATTTCCAGTTTTGTGCCAGGCTGATTGAAATTGGCCAAGATTTGACAGTACACTCCCACGTTTTATGAACAGCGAAAGTTTTTTTTAGTTTCGCATTTTATCATGTAGGGTGCGCACATACTTAAGTGATGCAGATAATTTTATTACAATTTATGCAAAAATTCATTCGCGACTACAACAATGCAAAAATTATTAAAATCGGTTAAGATTTGCCAAATTTATAGTCAAATTAGACTGCCACGTTTTTATGGACCACTGTGTATAGTGGTATGTATATATGTGCTAATGTCGGCAGTTATCAACTGAAGTACCATATAATTATTATTCTTAACAGCAGGTTCTTGAGAGATTAGGTCGGCTATAAATGAGTGAGTTACTTGTTTACTTTTACAGACACCGTTTGGACTGGGAGCGGATGCCAGTGGACAGAAGCTGTACGTTAGTGATTGGGACAAGAAAGCTATCTTTGAGGTCGACATCAGTGGTAGGACCGTGAGAAAAGTCATCAGCGATGTTTTCCTACCGATGGCCGTGCAGTACAGCGTCGAATCAGGGGGTATACTGTTTATGTTCATCTGTACTATTTCAGTACAGTTTACAGTTAACTGTTATGTTGAACAACGTACTGAAAACCAGAGCTGCTCAAAATATACACGTCGTGAAATTCGACTGAAGTGTGATTGTAAAGCTCTGTAATGTGCCTGTTGTTTGTAATATGTTTAACTGTAACTCCTCCATAGCCAACTTTTACGGCAAATTTTAGACGCAAATAGTGTTACATTATTGTACATCATAATTTACTGCATATTACATTTTAGCATTACATTTTCGAAGCCAGTTTTATGATAAAAAAGATCATCAATGTGTTTAAAATGAATACATAAGCCTAGGCTTCAATACTACTATATAAACGGTGTCATGTGTTGCACGAGCTATAGTAATGGTTAACTGAGAGCAGTTAGTTTGTTTACACAAAGCTTTATTCACCAAAGATGGTAATACAAATACAACAAAAAAGAAAAATAAATATATACATATATTATTATTATTATTATTATGCAGCGTTTAACGCGCCATGTGTCGGTCATAAGGCTGACGAATCGCAGGCGCCGGCTGACGAATCGCAAACAAATTGTAACACACAAGAAATTTTCAACCTGAGCATATTTACATAGAAATTTATTTGTTTACGCCAGTAGATCTGTGTTGATGACATCTTCAGGATCGTCGACGAATCCGTGTTCAGGAAATTGTAATGACAATGACATCTGCATCAAACCATACACTACCAACAGCACGTGTACCTGTGATTCGTATAAGAACCGTGTACTTAGCTCTAACACCTGCGCAGGTAGCGTTGTTTTCTCACAAACTTTTCACACCTCTGTAGGCAATTACACGTAATTCGGTTCATTTCTAGGCAGCCCACAACTTAATAGCTGCTCTATGTCAACATTGGTACGCAAATCTGATGTTGCGGTATTGTTGCCGCAAGATATGAAATATATCTCGTTCTCATTTGTAGACGGTATCTTTTATAAGGGCTCAACACTTCTGTTAAACTGTTCTCCTTTTACACATATTTTTCCCATCATCTTTCCCACCATCGGACGGACTTTACAGACTTTCCGGGTGTGTTAAAAATTTATTTTGCTCGTCACTTTTCTTTAGTTTTATTATTATTACTCATTACTGCAAGTCTGTAATCTCTGTTAGAGTAAGCCGAACACACCGTATCATAATTATCGTGTCGTACTGAAGTAAATGTTGGTGTGTGATTACTTGCATGTCAGTGCCGACGAATTACATGCTGGTGAGTGATATGAACGGAATAAAGATGGTGAGCGTTGACAGCTCAAACGACAAGTCGGTGTACGTCGTTGCAGTTGGTCGTCCTTTCACCTCGAACTTCGTTGCACTCGCCTACGACTCCAGCTCCAGCATTGCTTACTACAGTGACGTCCGACGGTAAGGTGCAATCTTTATTAGCTGGCCTTATTGGCTGGCGCGCTGCCAGGTAGCTCTTATTCTTAGTCTTTATGTCTTGATCTCTCTATCATTATAGCCCTTTGAATTTTAGCTACAACGGTAAAACTTGCTGCTAGAATTCACTTCCGCAGCAAACCTATGCCGACAGTCTTGTCAGACCACTCCATGATCGATGTTGAGATATCGCGTTGTCCTGTGACCAGCACTACCAGTCGACGTTCCGTACAGTACGTGTCGAGCGTGGAGAACTTTCAGTTACGACGAGTTTGAGAATGACCTTCGTCAGTCGGTGCTCGTGTGTTCTCTGCCGCCCTCAGATGTCAGTAAACTTGTGGACGCATTTAGTGACGCGCTGCAGTCGCTGCTCGACATTCACGCGCCGTACCGTCGTGTCCGCGTGTAGACGAGTTCGTCACAACTCTGGTACGACGCTGAGTGCCGCTCTCTCAGACGTACTACGCGCTCACTTGAACGGGCCTACCGTCACCGACCGTCAACTGCGTCTCTTGCCGTCTGAAAAGCCAGTTCAAGAAGATGCGGTATATGTTCTACCAGAAGGCTAAAGAGTACTGGTCGCACTCGCCGCCTGCTCGAACAACTCTAAAGAGCTGTGGTCGAAAATAAATAGGACGATCAAGCCGTCTACTGTGCATCAGTTTCGACACACTCCATCTGAGCTTACAGCTCACTTCGCTGGCAGCAGGTCGTGAGAAAAGCCACCAACGTTCAGTGAAGGCTCGACTGCTGTCATGACGTTATTCCGGCCAGTGACACTCGGTGAAGTACACCGTCTGATCCGTGCAAACGCTGCGTTCTTGACCAGTGTGCTGTCGACGTACTGGCCTCAGTCGTCATCGCCATCTGCAATGTCTCGCTGCAGTCTGGCATTCTGCCGGACTCGCAGAAGCAGGCTCGTGTGACTGCACGTCTGAAGAAACCGACACTCAATGCACAGACGATTAAAATTTATTCCGTCCAATATCTAACTTATTATTTTCAAAGATAGTGGAACGTGTTATCACTAGGCAGTTTATTCACCATGCTCATCAAAACAGCCTTCTTCCGACCAGGCAGTCAGCATACCGCCAGTTTCACTCTATTGAGACGGCAATGTCGGTGGTGCACAATGACATTGTTGGCGCAATTGACCAAGGACACGTGGCAGCTTTTGCACTTCTCGATTTAAGCTCAGCATTTGACACTGTTGACCACGGCACTCTCCTTACCATTCTAAAATCCAGATTAAAGTAAAGTAAGTAAAGTAAAACGTGAATTTATATAGCGCATATCATTTTTAAAAAACCTCAGTCAACAATGAATCTTTGGCGTGGTTCCACTCATACCTCACTGATCGTACGCAAATGTTTTCACACACTCCAGTCAGACACCACCTCTCCCTTTTACACATGGTGTTTTACAAGGATCCGGTTTATGACCATTAAAGTTCGCTGCTTACACTTTAGATATACCCAACATCTTTTCCTCTCACGATGTTTAGTGTCATTTCTACGCCGATGATACTCAAGTTTACGATCACTGTACCATATCTGAACTCCCAGTACTGGTTCCTCGGCTGACCTCGTGTCTCGGAAATCTTTTAGATGTCTTCGCTTCACTTCAGCTTTAGCTAAACCCATCTAAGACAGACTTCACCTGGTTTTGCACCCGCAAAAATCTTGCCAAGATACCGGTTTAACACCGTTCTGTACTCGTCCAGTGCTCTGACGAAGTCCGCAACCTCGGGGTCCTCTTTGACAGTGAATTGAGCATGACCAGCCATCGTGAAAGTCGCCACCGTCTGCTGGTAGCCTATCATCTCCGACGGCGGCGGTGAAGCGACTGCACTGGCTGCCGGTCAAGTATAGAATCTTGTTCAAGCTAGCGACACTGATGCATCGTTGTCTACATCGCTGCTGTCCGGCGTATCTGATGGACATCGTCACATGTAATAACAGTGACACCGCAGTACGTCGTTTCCGGTCGTCGACAACACGAGCCGCTGTCGTGAAGCGAACTAGGACACAATTCGGTTGAAGAGCATTCTCTGTCGCTGGCTCTGACATCTGGAACAGTTTGCAACCAAAGATCAGACTAACCGATAACTTTCCCACATTCAAAAATAACCTCAACTATTTCATTTGGCTTTTCATAATTTTAACATTTATTAGATTTATCTAATTTCAGTTTTTATTTCGTTTTTAAGGTTTCGATTTTACTCACTCACGGATTATTATAATGTATGTTGTAAACCTGGCAGTATAACTGTTACGATGATAATGTTGATGATGATGATGACGTCACTTATTGGTTCGTCGCTTATTGACTGGTGCTGTAAACGGGTGTCACGCTAACATGCGTACCTTATTATAATCTTTGATCACAGAAGAGTTTTATAATATTGTTGATTTAATATGTTGCCAAGTAATTAATGAATAGACTAATTTTCTCGATTGCTGGACAAGTAGCGTGGTCGTTAACTGTAGCTAAGTATTGTGTATGCACTGCAGGAAGGCGATCTACGCGTTGACGCTGTCGAACAGCACTTCTACTCAGTTCTACCGAGTCAACCACGTCATCGACGGTATGACGCTGCATAACGGCAAGCTCTACTGGACTGACTCGCTCCTCGGTAGAATCTCGTCTCTGGATCTCAGTGCGACAACGCGCCAGCACAAAGTTCTTGTCTCTAGGCTTGACAAACCGCGAGCCATCGTCGTCGCTGACGGGTGCGATGAATAGTCTATTTTCTTCTTTTAATTATAATGATGATGATAACACTTCTGTCGCGCCTTAAGGTCAAGGTCATAACTTCATAAGTCCAGAGGCGGTGGAAACAGTCACAAATTATACAGGACACCACTGAATCCGCTTGGCTATTCAATTATAAATCTCAAAGTGTGTGCACAATGAAGCTTGATACAAACCATTTGGCACAGTCGTCGAGAGTTGAAACCATACCATGCCCGTAACTTAATTGTTCAATCTTGTTTATGTCACAAAGGGGTTTTACTATCGTGACACCGCGAGTTCGTCGAGCTGTGAAAAGCTCCCCTAGACTGAACTGCACAATTCAGTGTGTGTGTGTGTGTGTGTGTGGAGAGAGACTACAGTCTTCACTGCGAGGCAAAAGCAACTCTTGTTAACTGAGTCACAGCCAACAACTACACAAACAAACAATAATCGACAATACAATACCGCTTATTAACTTACAAGTGCTATGAAACAATCAAAAAGCCACGCACATTATTTACAAGCAGGAAGCTAACTCACTTACTATTAGAAGTATATTAGGTTTTGTAATAATAAGAAAAGTTTTATTGAATAATATTATAATAATACAGAAGTCGCAAAATAATAAAAATGAAATTTTCGGGTAGAAAAACCTAAGCTAAATATTTTAAGGGCTTAAGCTCAATGGCTGAGCAAATTACTGGTACGCTCAACACCACGAGTTAGCAATACGATAAACAAAGTGTAACTTAACTAATAACTAACAATTAGCAGTTCAGCAGTCCAACTGCTATTGTTCACAGAACTGCAAACAGTTTATAAAAGTAAAAGATAAATATCTCACGCCCGGAGAGACTCCCCGGTTGGGTCTTCTACGGGAACGAGCTTGAAGTCTAACGGCGTCAGAAACGGGAACGACGACCGAGCGACAGTGACATGTATACGTCGTTCAGCAACCACTGCTACCGGCTTCGTTCTCCGGCAGACAGACACCCCAGCGGACGGTCTACATCTCAACAACTGACTGAAATCTCCAACGAACAGCTTCAGCCCAACGGCTGACAGGATCTCCAACGAACAGGTTCTGGTCAGTTCAACGTCTGACCTCCGGCACTCAGTGTCGGCAATATCGACCAGACGTCAGCTTCGTCGACTGTCTTACAGCGAACCGCAACGTCGCTGTAACTCT
>Ga0126335_1001513_pt1 | contig 13093 bp, 14 predicted proteins | sample OlaspJWI45metaG_FD_108409 | JGI IMG/M metagenome (GOLD analysis project Ga0126335, IMG submission 108409) | Marine gutless worms symbiont microbial communities from Oahu, Hawaii - Olavius sp. 1 OAHU.JWI-45 metaG | ecosystem: Host-associated > Annelida > Digestive system > Unclassified | place...
CCAGGACAGTGTTACAGTAATCCATTCGAGAGTTAACGACTGCATAGATGAGTGTGGCCAGCGATTCAAAGTCCAGCGACCGCCGAACACGCCGGAGTTGACGAAGTCGGTAAAAACAGCCCGTGCAGACACGAGAGACGTGACGATCGACACTCAGATCCAGCGAAATGTCCACGCCAAGCAAACGAACGTGGCTGCTAGTGACGGCAGTGACAGTACCCAATTTCAGCGTCGGGTAACTGCCTTTTAGGGCTGCGCAGAAGTGACCCGAGGTGGCGAACAGCAGTTCTGTCTTATCTGCATTAAGCTTCAATCTGTTGGCGGACATCCAATGGCCAATGTCAAGGACGCAGCACTCAAGCCAGTGTCTGATGAGGGCTACAGAAATGGAGATCAATGTCGTCCATGGGTCCCTGTGGCTCAATTAAAACTTTAGTTTCATAACTTGCACAAGAAATGACACTAACAGTAACAAATACCTCTGTGTAGCAACATCCACCACCAGATCAAAATCAAACGGTATAAAACCCACCCAATTGACTCAATACTGCTCAACAGCCAGTCAGTTGGCTGGTACTCTGGATGCAGAAGCAGTTAACTGAATAACTTCGGTTGTGATACTTGTGTTGATTAAACTACACTGCATCAGCAATGCTGGATGACGACTTCTGTGTGGTCTGCAGCTGCACTGATTTAGCCCAGTCAGTCTGTGACAGCATCTACAACATGGCATCAAATTACAGCTGTTACTACTACTCTTACATGTAGTTTCTGTTGAAAATGCAAATGATTATTATTATTATGCTGCACCAAATGCATGAGATGCAGACTATTGTTACCGATGATCGCAGTGTCTGTCCATCAGTCTGTCCGTAAGTCTGTCTGTCACGTGGCTCGACTGTGTATCATGCATTCGTCCAGCCTTTGCCAAATCACTTGGCCTCTTGTTGTTAAGTATTATTAAGCTTACATTCTCACCAAAATGACAGACTGACTAATCATCAACTGATAATGAAAGCATGTACACTTCACAATGATGACACTGTAAGACACAACAAAACCATTATCAAAATTCAAAACCACAAATAAATTGGGAAAATGCCAGTTAAGAAATGTAATACCTGTTCAAGATTGGTGAGTTTTTGTTGCACACTGTGAATTGTATCCTGCGAAAGTTGCTTCTGTGACATCACTGTGTTCACATGTTGCTGCATTCGCTGTTGAAGCTGTTTCTATAATAATCACATAACTCTCCTACAAATAAGGAAATTTGCACAATGAAACTGACATTATAACAGTAGTAATTCTTGCAGCTTACAGTTATTATACAAGTATGGTGACTCACAGGGTCCTCAGTGCTCCACAGCGTGTGCAAAAGCCACTTGCACTGTGGCAGAATGTAAATGCTGTTTGTGCATATATGTGGTGCCACCATATGAGTGGAAAAGAAATTGGCATTTTTTTACTGTTTGCCAGTTTTGGGCTGAAAATTTTGCTACAATTAAATATTAAAGCAGTGCATAATTTAAAAACAAAGAGTTTGGGCATCATCCTCACACCATGGGCTATGTTTGTGCCAATTTCCACATTTCTACTATTTTTGGTTTCTGAGGTAACGTAGCGTGTGGAGAAGAATGTGCTCGTTTTTTCCGTTTTCTGCCTACTTTTGGCATTTTTTGCAAATTTTGCCACAATTAAAAAACTTTTTCCAGAAATCTAAGTGTGCACATCATCCTCATACTAGATGCTACCTTTGTGCCAAATTTGATGTTCTTAGGCCTTGTCAGTCCTGAGATATCATATGGAGCAAAAACAGTCACTTACCCACCCAGACACCCAGCTTATTTTGCCATCCGTGAACCTCAGTGCTGCACACTGAGGAAAATTCAAACTGCTGCTTTTAACACTACAATAAATGCATCAACACTCAACAGTTTTCCAAACTCTTGCAGTAATCACTGTTTAGCCCAGTCTATAATACCGGGTGCAAGCCCGGTAGTAGGCCGTAAGGCCTACTACGGGCTGCGCCCATAGTAAGGCCAACTACAGGCTGCGCCCATAGTAAGATCGCGCGTGCGCGCGTGTACTATTTGTATTGTATTGTATGTGGTTGCCTTGCTGACTAGTCTGCAGATTTGACCGTAACGAAATGTACCGAGACGAAATGTACCGAGATGAAATCTTGTTACGAAAGTACCCAGTTATGATGGTAAAAAGATTAGATCTGTTCTCACGTTTTAATAAAAATGCTACAGGTACATAATATATTACTAAAGATGTGTAACTTATCTAATATTCTACAAACAGCCAACATAAGATTTTAAAAAATTTCCCTGTTGCCATCTGGCAACTGTCGATAACAACGCATTCGAATTGTACGAGTCACTTCAACCTTATCGTAGAAAAAACACAAATCGACGTATAGAAGCAATGAGATACAAGATGCCAAGGTACTTTAGAGATAGCCGCATCAAATACGAGCTGCAATGAGGCGCTTCTAATGAGCTTTGCTCACGGGCTTGCGCCCTAATGGGTTATATAAAAGATATTATAGCATCATACAAAGTACATGTAACTACACAAACATATGCCTGCTACTGGAAACAAAATCTGCATAATGAACACACAAAAATACCTGCATATACGGCGCGAAACAGATAACAGAAACTACCTAATACCTTTAACAGTTCCTGATGATCTGCAATAAAGTCTTTGGTTTTGGAGTCAGCTGGAGTCTGCAATTCCCGGTTGCAAGTTTTCTGAGCCTAATACAAATAAGCACATGCACCCAAATGAACTAATGCTGTGTGTCTAAGTTACAAAAAAATGTAACATCTGTTAGTATGGTTTAACCCATAATAGACAGAAAAAGACTAAGCAAAATAAACATAGTCTCACACAACACACAACGGGCTATTTCAGAGGAGGCCTTTCCAAACAATCAACTGAACTGGTAGTCTGGTGCTGACAACCAACCAGACAACTGAAGAAATAAAAAACACAAACAATAATTTACAAAAACTACTAAACTAACATTAAATGCTAATTAAACTAAAGCCTTCTACACCATCCAGCCTGCCAGGAAACTACTGCTCACAGGGGTTTACACAAGATACAAACAAATTATAGTTAGAATTCAACGTACAGTCACAGAATGCCCAAGGTCGTCAAGACTCTGTCGTAGAAACTTGCTGTTCACATGCAGCTTGACTAGTTGTGTTGCAACTTGCCGACACGGGCCTGACTCAATGACATTTTCTGTCGCCTCCTGTAACACACGCTGCTGAGTCAAAATCATGATCATTATCATCACCATCATAGTCACAAGAGCTTAGACAGTCAGAAAACTGATATGAAAAAGTTGTTTTGTAGCAATTCAATGTTCACTAATTTAAAACAGAACAGTTATTCAGGTCATAATTATTTTTCAAATATGCATTTCTTACATATCTGAGGTCAGCTTTGAGGCAGTTAAGTGCTTCCACAACACTGGTTTTGCGTTCAGCAATTTCTTCTTGCATGTCCAGCTGTTAAAACACAATAAAATCCACAATACAATATATACTGCACAAACAGTAAGATCTGGGTGGCAAAGTGGTGCAATGATAGAATGTCTGACCAATGATCACCAATCATGGGTGATGTACAGCAACCTTCAGCAGGTTGTTCAAACCCAGTTCAATCTGGTGCCAGCATAAAGATGGGAAAAATGGAGAAGATTACCACAGGTCTACAACGCACAACAGTAGGCATCTCACTGTCTGATCTAGACCACAAAACACGGTTTAAAAAACCACATTTGCATGCCACAGAATCTGCTGCAGTAAGTTCCGAGTCTGCATCGATCTACACTGACACTATTAATACTAAGCAAATGAAGACATACACGTTGCGTAAGTTCCATGTTCACAGCTCGTAAGTAGCACAACTCATCAGAAAGTCGGTTGATTTGTGCAACATGTGACACTGTGGCCGCAGCCTGTTTTTCTTTCAAAACTCTCTCCAATCTCTAACAATGTTGTCAGCATTCATTCATGATTTCATTTAAATTCTTCAGCACTGCCAGCTGCTTAAAGTTACATACATGAACATCAAATTCTGTAAATTACACTATAATAGTAGTTAATATTACCAGTGGTTTGTTTTGTAAAAACAGCTGCAGTGCTGTATGCCAGCATGAGTGAGTGAGTAGAGGAAGGATTAGTGTCCTACTTGACACACAGATCCTTGCCAGCAATAAATAACGTTGGTTCCCTTGCCGTGGTTCCCTTGCCACTTTTAGATGTAATGTCCTCATGATATGCTTGTTGTTCACATATTATATGTGTTTTCTTAATATTAAAATTTAGGGCAGCATTCAGTGCTAATGAGCCTCACCATCCTGTTCAAGATCTCTACTTTTTACATAGCAACGTGACGCATACATGCACACTGAGCAACTAAACTAACCAATCCCTGAATTGCAAAGAAACGAAAACACTTTTAAGCAATGAACAAGCCTTGGGCAAATTTAAAACTGTCAGCTAAGGTGGCTAAATCCGCTGAAAAACTAACAAAAATTATGTATAAAAGCAAAAACTGACATCATACCATCATACCTCATTAGCATTAGAAAGCTTTTCTTCACTGGTTAATAACCTGCTGGTTAACATCTTAATTTCCTCTAGTAACTTATCATTTTCCTGCAAGAAATCAACACCATGGAAGTGAATGAGCCAAATGAATCACTTTCTTTGTACTGTTGTTATTACAAAATACAAAAACGTTTTTGCTACATAAGAATTACACGTAAATGCAGCTGCAGCCTATGAGTATCGGCAAAAATGACTATGTAAAGACAGCCAGTCACTTACATTCTCAGTATAACTGTATTTCTGTGAAGTGAAACTCATTACTAATAGTGACTATGACATTATGCACTCCACAAGTTCTGCATTATGAAACAGTAACCTATTATCCTCAACTGCATAATGTACTGGTTCAGTCCAGTCAGTAGAAAATGCCAGATGTATACTAGTAAAGCTTAACAGTGGAGTTACTAATTTTCAAATATCAATGACAAAATATGACAAAAATATCAGTTTCCAGAACGATAATTAGTGCAGTCACTGGTCCGTAGTGAACATGAAAACCTACCTACCTAGGGCGGCCACAGCTGAGCCCTAGTACGGATCATCCAATGGCCTCGATCTTCCACATATGTCCTCAGCTCTTCGATGCTCTCAAGTCCGGCATCCTTCTTCATGCAAAAGATGGTGTATCAATAACAGTGTTGAGGCTGGGAGAAGAATATAGTGCTTAAAAATTTATCGCAGAATTTATCGACAAGTTGTAGACATTGTCAGGCTCGAAGAAAGATAGGTTTGACTTCTGACAGTCACATATCCGTAATGCTGCCAATAGTTCATGTTTTTGGGTGACCTCCATAACTTGTTATAACTATATAACTATTGCAGACGTTGATAGATTTTGATAAATTTTACCAAAATTTGGTGATTTGTTTGCTGTTAGATGTTACACTGTTAGCACAGAATCTGGCTAAAATCTGACATCGTTTGCCAGAGTTACGAAAACATATACAATGGTTACATTTTCCTGGACACAGTGTATAAGCTATGCAATCTTTTATGGCAGGCATACAAGCTAATCTCAGATCAACTCAGATACCTGCATCATATCAGACTGTAGTTTCTCAGTCTGTGTTGTCCTCAGTTGTACGTCGGCTGTTAATTCTTGGTTCAGACAATTTTGTCTATTCAACTTGTCACCTTCACAACATCAATACAAGCTGCTCATGCTCACAAATACAAATACTACCACCAAAATTGCACTAAACCACAATATACTTGTAATATTAGTAAAAATATTACCGTATATACTCACACATAAGCCAACAATTTTTGGCTGAATTTTGACACTAAACCTTTGTGGGTCAACATATACGCGGGTCGTGCCACACAGGCAGAGTGAACTCAACATTGCACTGACACTCACTGTCCAGTGTGTTGCACACAACATGGACCATTAGTAGGTCACTAGGCTTATATGAATGTGTGGGAAAATGAGTGGCCGCCAGCCACTCACTCTTCCACGCATGGGGAGTCGACCACACACAGACTGTTGCTGCTGTTGTATAGCAGTCAAGTCAGTCATTGTAACTTGACACCATTCCCACTCTCAGACCATGCAAAGCCGTCAAGCCGTCAGTTAACACCCGTTTGTGTGCAATAATAATAATAATAATAATAAACAGATTTGTACAGCGCCATAATGTCGTAACTTCAGAGGCACACAGCACAAGCACAGTTGCCGTTGTGAACTTGTTGACACTCAGGCATTAACAAGGCATGATCTAGCGTTCTGGTTCATGGCTGATTTTCGTCACCAGCTGATACACAAGTATATACGGTATGCATTCAAACACATGTTTATCACAATCAAAACTGCTAAAAACACAATAAACGAAAAGACATTAGCATACCAATAGCTTTAATTCTCTTCTCAAGAGGCATCTGACTTGTGCATTCACTAGAAAATGCTGCAAGCACAAAAACAAACTACATGGCATCTAGACATACAACAAATATAAGTGAAAATAAATTTACAATATTACTTTTCGTTTATTGTGTTTTTAGCAGTTTTTACGCAGCTGAGGTGGTGCAATCAGTAAAGCAATTCATGGTGTTGCACACTGCACAGTAACCTGAAATAACTTACAACCTGGACAACACTAAAATGCCTTTGTCACCAATCACTAATACTTTGGTACTGGCACTGGTCTAAGGGCTGGGAGGTAAACATACACACTGATGATGCACTAGCTCCATGTCCATGCTACTGAAGTAGAAGCTGATGTCTGGATGAGGGATGAAAACAGAGATCAGTGCTGATGCCCATGTGGCTCAAGAAGGGATGTATTTAGCCTTTGCTATACTTCTGTAGTAAACTATGCTGGCATGTGCCACATTAAATATCAGCACATTGTATGTCATACCTGGCTCAGTATGTTCATGCTTAGCCATGCCATGCCGCATCTCATCTGTCATCAGAGATTCAACATGTCTCACTTCAGTAATCACTCGACCAATCACTGCCTTCTGATCATTAACCTGATCCTCAACTGCAGTTTTCTCTCTGCAATGACATTCAGTGGATAACAACAGTCAATGTAATGATACTGTCAGCAATTCCATAAAAGCAAGCATCCAAATCTATAAATTTTTTTATCACCCCCACAAGTCTATTGTTTTTTTGTGGCGCCAATTTCTTTCAACATTGCTGTGTTTCTGGACATGGTAACAAACTGCACAGAAGACAGATCACAGACACTGCAAATGGCCCAAACACATAATGCCTCTGGAAACTATCTGAGCAGTGGAGGCATAAAACAGAAAATTCAAACCAGAAATTCTTAAACTCATGTTTAGTAAAATCAACAGATTATGCATAGTTTGCAACGAACAGTACATGTTAAATATTGTAACTTACTGCTGAATCACCAGTATTTTATCATTCAACTTCTGATTTGACTCTAGTAAAGCAACTTTCTCCTGTTCAAGGTTTGCAGCTGAAGACTCGAGATGTGCACATTTCTTGACCAAATGATTAACATGTATTCTTTGATGCATCAAATCAGACTGGGTGAAGTCAAGCTCGGCAGAGATGTCACTGTTTTCCGATCCTTTCTCACTGTTCTATATGTGCATAAACAACAATTACTTATAATTTAAAGCATAAGTTTCACAGAAATCAATAAATTTCATTAATTCGTTACTGTTGTTTGGTTTTCGCCCTAACTTCCTGATTTATTATCTTCGTCTTTCCAGGAGACACTTAATATGCTTCTTTGCCACATGTGATGGGCACCATCCAGTCGGTTTAATGAAATTTCTGAAATAAATAATTAAGACAATGCTGATTCACTCTGCAACAAGTAGAAACAAGCAGGCTGTATTCAGTACATCATGCAAATGTATACCGGTAACCAGAATGCAATTCTTGCAGTAAATGACTGAATAAAATTCAGCACAAATGTCAAAAATTTAGCATAGCCATGTTATTGATGACTTTACAACTTACTCATAAATTAAACAACCAGTAAACATGTGGCGCATGTGCCATGTAACAAAGCTTATATACAACTCAATAAAAAAAAACTTTTCTGCCAGACATACCATATCAGAAAGTTTTCCCGCCTGTACTGCATTCTCCAGTTTCAACTCCACTTGTTCAAGTTCTGCACAGCGAGAACTCAGACGGTTCTCAACTTCATGCAGCTCAATATTGGAAGTTTCAATATGTGACTTCAGGCTGACTATTTCAGCTTCAGCCAGCTTTAGATCAGACTGCAGCTACACACAGCAAACACACAGTTTTGGCTATCACGCAGCTAATAGCATTATTTTCTACATAAATTCTCCATAATACTGCAAGTTTTTAAAGCATGCCTCCATCTTTGTATATTTGTACAGTGAAACAGCTGCATCTTACTTTTGCAGAGTTCAAAATTATTGTAATATTCTTGCTTACAAGATTGGCATCATCAGCAGAACAGTATGGAGCAGATTTGAGTATATAGGCACTATATAAATAAGTTTATCTATCTATCTATCTATCTATCTATCTACCTATAACAATCATATTATATTCTAGGAACTGTGAAACGTCTGAGAAATTATGTGTTTATCCTTTGACCTTTCAACCGTCCTTAATTCCTCATACACAGCAATTAGCAGAGACAACATTTCTACCTGATTTGTAGGAGCTGCTAACTAACAGACACTTCAGTACTACAAGACATCACAAGGCCACAGAGTGAAACTGTAACCTGTTGCAAACAAGCATGATTGCTGCGGATGTTGGCTTCCAGTTGCTGTTTCTCAGTTTCTAGCTCCTGATTCACTTTTATGGAGCTCTTCACACACCAACAATGAACAAGAACTTAGAAGTCACGGACAGTGTTTTATAAAGATGGTTCACGTCAGTTGACAGACATTCAAACACAGTCCAGAAATACACAAACAAAGAGGAAGACAATCAAAATTGCTATTATTAGTCTGCACTGAATGCACAGCTTGCATAATGCAGCCTATTGCGACTGATGATCCTACAGCATGGTGAGTCAGTCTGCCTTTCTGTCATGCAGCTTAACTATGCATAAATGGCTGAAAGGATGGAGGTTCTGTTCAGAGTGGAAACTCCAGGTAAATCAAGGCACATTGTACTGGATGGGGATCCCAATCCCCCTATGGCAAAGGTAAAGAAAAAATTTTGCCCCTCAGGAAAATTGCTCAAATATGATGCAGTCTTTGCCCAAGTACGTTGACTTCTTGTCATTACTAAAAGGTGCGACACTTGTTATAACGCCTCTTAGGTGGAAGCCCTCCTCAGAAGCACTTAGGCATGGCATACATTGTAACCTGGGTTTGCACAGTTTTACCTGCACACCCATGCATTTATCTGTGAACAGTATGAATCATGCCTTTGCTTTCCCAGCCAAAGCTGGTCCTCATTTTACTGATCCTGGAGGGATGGAAGGCTGAGTCAACCTAATTGGCTGATTACATACCTAGATGGTTTACCCATCCGAAGATGGTCACCTATGCAAGTACTAACCGGGCCCGGCATTGATTAAGTAAGTAAGTAAGTAAGTAAGAAAATTTATGTTCGCGCAGCAGTCCTTACAGCCTAGGCTGTCACGGAGGCGCTATGGTGATGTCCCGTAAGCTCGAGTAAACTCTATTACACAGTCATCACCATACTGCACCTCAATGTCTTGACGCCGCATTGCAATTGTGCCATCACGTTGTGATTCGACTGAGTCAAGCAGCTCATAATGCTTGTCCAGGGCTTCAAGTAGCAATTTCATTTCTTGCTGAGCTGCATCATACTCTGTTTGTAGGCGACACAAAGCCTCATGTTCACTGTCTGCCTGCTGCCGCAGCATGTCTAGTTTCTCATAATGCTGGTGAGTATCATCACCAATGTTAACATCCCACACTGGTTGCTTGCTGAGAGTCTCCTTTTCTTTCAGTCTAACAAACAGCATCCAGTATGTATTGTCATTTTACAACATCATCAGCTATGACTACAATTATCTGCTGCCAATAATAAAAACATGGCGTAATTTTAGGGCAACTGCAATGTCATCAGTTACAACCCTAGCTATTCCACTGTCGTGTAGTGATTCTAGGCTAGTTGTTCACACACATGCTCCTCACACCCAGCATAAGTTGGTAAGTGGCAACAGGGTGGAAATGCTCTGTGGCTGGGAAAATAGTGAGAAGCCCAGAGGAAAGTCAGTTGATTTCAATGGAAGAAAAGGTCAAAGTTTTGCTTCAGCAAAGTTATACAAAACAATGTATTCTGATATATACAATAAAAGAAAAATATAGATACAACATAACATGACATGCGAAGTAATTAACATTTACTATGCACTGGAAAATCAGTAGGCAGTCAAAAAGCAACACACACATAAAATTAACAAAACTGTTAAGCAAGAAAATGATATAAAATGCTTATACATATCATTAATACCATACATCTATTCATTTCTTGCATTAAAACACATACAGACAAAATTTCTAACCTCATGGATGCTGCCTCAATCCTGCTGCACACATCATGAAATTCGGCATCCTTGGCAGTAATGATTTCATTGACAGCAGCAACAGTTTCAGTGAGCTGAGTTTTCTCATTCTGCAGCAGCTCAAGTTCATTACGCAGTTGTGAGATCTCTGCAGCCAGTGCAAGTGCCATTGAACCAGCCTCACTTGCTCGCTGTTTCAGCTCCAGTGTCTCTTCAGCTGCTTTTCCACGACTTTCTCGGACATTTTCTGCCTGATGAGAAATATTAACAAATTTATTAATTCATAGATCTTTTCTATAAAAATACTACCTTATAAAAAATTAGACATACAAATAGGTCTTCAGTCTTCAACCATATTCTATATAAAAAGATTTTATGCTCATACCCTTCAGTCCACAAGTGAACATTGTCACTTAAGTGACATAAAGAAAACTGGATGAAAGCATTAAATCTAGGGTCACATCAGGCTTTAATGTTACAGTTTCGAAACTGAAATATGCAAAGAAAAATGGCCAAAATTTACAGCAAATGACATCTTTTTCATAATACTATTAAAAATCACAACTGTTGCTGTACTAATTTTCAACAGAAACCACACCCTCACAGTAGCAGTCTTGTTAGTTCTACAATACTGCTCACCTGAATAGTGTAATATCTAAAACAAACTTTAAGACACAAATGCTTTGCCACAATGCTTTTCTCAGTATTTACAAATGCTTAGTGTTGACAAAAATATCAACAGAAATAGTGTTAGTTAAAAAGCATAGCAAAACCTCAATCTGAACAGCTGCAAGATCAGTACTGTTTTGCTGTAGACGCTCTTCCACTTCTCGCAGCTCTTGCTGTCGTCTTACTATTGTTTCTTCCAGGCAGTCGAGCTCGTTTAGCAGCCGGCATTTATTGGACTCAAACAGCATTCTGTCTTCATCACGATAGGCCTCACTGCAATTATTATGTCTACAATAAATAATCATTGATTCAATAATCTGATTAACTTTTTTATATTGAAAGCATTTGTGCAGCAAGATGACAAACAAAACCAAACATTCTAGATTCAACATTTTAGATCACCTAATTTTACTGCATCACAGACACTTCAGCAGTGCAATGTTAGTTTTTGAAAAGCCAGCTCCACACTTTCAGCTGTTTAGGAATAATCTACTAGTTTCACAGACCAATTAATCAGTCAAAGATTCAGAGATTTTTAAAGTGGCTTGAACAACAAAACATTACCACTAGGTCCACAAAAAGTGCCAGTTACAGAATGAGGTTCGTGATGGATAGATAGGCAGGTCAATGCATGGAGAATCAAATAAATTTGCTACAACACACACTGCACTTGCCCATAATGCATCCCATAGCAAAAAGTATTACTACTGAAAAACAAATGTACTCAGTTGTTTACAGAAATCATATACTAGTAAGTAAAAATAACCTAGCGGTGTGTGTACTATGTGCTGCAGCATGAGAACGATCAAACAGATCAAGTTCATCAGTAAGCTGTCTTCTCCGTGCAAGAACTTCTTTCTGTTTCAGAGTCATATGCTGGACAAATCCCTTCTCCTGCTCTACCGCCAAGTCCAAGGCTTCCAACTCAGCTTGCCTATTCTACACAACGTTCATGTTCAAAGTGTTCACAGCAGTGAATGGTTACACGAAAAAGACCCTAGAGGTAACAATGTAATAGTTCCATTATCAAATGCGTAATATGAATGAGTGTGTTCAAAGGAAAAATAAGAATGACTGGGAAAAAAGAGCATGTGTGAAGTGTGTTAAAATCAATTATGAGACAATGTGAATAATTTCAAATGTATGCAATTAAACAATTTTTTTAAAATAACCAGGCCAATATTGGGCAGTAAGCAAGTGATTAAGAAACTGTAAAATGAGACTGTTATTGCTGCTATACAGAAACAAAAAATTATCAACTAGTCGGCACATTATTTCAAGCACAATTCGTATTTGGATGTTCATCGTAAAATATAACTGTAGCAGGTTTCAGTTGAGTTCATAGAGTTTCTGCATGGTGACATTAACATCATATTACAAATGTTGTGTTCATATAACTGTAATATTAATACCAATGTACTCAGTCGAAATCAAATGTAGCAAAATTTGCCAAACGGTTTACTATGACGAGTGGTATGTGGTCTTAGAACACAATGCTGGCTCAGTCACACTTGATAATCACCCATATGCATATTTCAGGTGTCCTGAAAAACGTTTATTTGACTGAAGCTTGGTACTTAATAACAATTTCTGGGTTTAAGTGCCACGCATACAATCTTTCACTTACTTGCTTGCCGACAAAACCAATGAATCAAAATCACAGAACAGTGCAACTCACATGTAACTCTGCCTGTAATCTCTCCAAAGCTTTTTTGTTAATAAAGTCAACATCTCGACCATGGGAAGCTTCAAAGTGAACGTAGTGGTGTCTCTTCTCCTGCTGCAAATATCACTTGACTCACATTATGAAGTACTAGCGATTCTGCCCGCCCA
>Ga0126335_1001514_pt1 | contig 13092 bp, 9 predicted proteins | sample OlaspJWI45metaG_FD_108409 | JGI IMG/M metagenome (GOLD analysis project Ga0126335, IMG submission 108409) | Marine gutless worms symbiont microbial communities from Oahu, Hawaii - Olavius sp. 1 OAHU.JWI-45 metaG | ecosystem: Host-associated > Annelida > Digestive system > Unclassified | place...
ATACGTCGAGTAGCAGGCATGTTCTTCTGTGTTACTATTGCAGTTCAATCTGTTGGAAGTTGCATTTTCCTATGAATACTAAGCTTTTTGACTTCAAATAAAGTGCAACACCAAGAATAGACCAGGTAAACACTCAATTGTCAGTCTGCGCAGTCAAATACGTAGTTGTAAGCTATTCGTAACGTACCGGTATAGGCCTGTAGAGAATTATTAAGACACTAAGACGTTATCTTTTGCAGTATGCTTAAAACGCACGACATACCTCAGCGCTTCCGTGGCAAGGTTCTCACGGAGAGGCGCTATATCAAGTGTCCGTACCTTTACCTTTGTGCTTCCACATCCAGCATCGCAAATAAGATTTTATCATATAATTTATCATAAGTTTTATCATTTTCAGATTCGTGAAGAGGTAGGCCCTACAGAGATTGGTCTGGAGAGGGGCAGAACCTTTCCACAGCATCAATAATTATGCCAATTGGCCCAATTATAAAATGCATTCAAACATCAACAGTTTCATGTTTTAGCATCTGGCCTTTTTAGCCCTGGCCTCGAACTTTTGGCATTCGCCTCGGCTTCATCGACTCCTTTAACATATCAGATAAAACTGCGTTTGATATGCTTTAAGCTTAACTGAAAACTCATTGTTTATATAACATTGTTGTTGTCACATACACGACGTTGTTCTCGATCCACCACCAATCGGAATAGATAGGCCCAGACCGAGTGGTTTGCTAATACTGACGTTTCATTCAATTGTTGCAGGTCAACTTCGTCATCAATACAAGGAGATGGATAATGACAAAGATAAACAGCAGCAGCAGCAGGATTCATTCATTGACCTGCACCCGTCGCTGTCGCATCTACCCAAGCCAAGTACTGAAGACGACGTCATCTGTACGGACTGCTTCCTGAAAGGCTGCCGCCGCGACCCAACCACTGGCAGTCTAAGCACCTGCAAAGAAGTTCCAGACAGCCAGGGTGGTCCACATGTTCAGTGTACATAACTGACAACTGCCTGCTATTGTAATGTATAACTGATACTATTTAGACACTACAACTTTCATTACTGTATTGTATAGCATTAGCACCGACATCAACATTGGCATTCTAGAAATATGGCAATGTTAGTACTTTATGCAGTATGCACACCGTGCATGTGTCACGCATTTTAGACACACATATGCTCTTGTGTAATCAGACAACTACTGTCACACTGTCTGTCAAAATCACTAACCACATGCACTAGTTACTTTCAGTGGTAAAAGTGTGCTTTGCTATGATCCCGACACCCTTCCCTTCTCTTTTGCAGCACCTTACACCAAGTTACTTCACAGAATTTATGTCGGTTTCCCTAAGGCAAAAATAACTACTAAATCAAGTACTGTAGTCATCACAATCACATTATTTCTGTTGCAAAATGTGACGCTACAATATGATCATTTATTACACATCGCAGCATTATTATTCATCTTTACTCATCGTAAAGGTAGCAGAATAAACAGTTTAACCAACTTAACTAAGCAACAACTGCAACATATATATTGTTGTTTTTGTTGTTTAGTTAAGTTAGTTAAGCTGTTTAATATACACATACATATACATTTTGCATTAACACTTGTTCACCCCTAAAGACACAATTAGCAGAAAACAGGGAAACGAAAACAATAAATTACAGTGTAATAACCCTAAAGCAAACTATAGTGTACAAACGTTCCACCACATGCAACCTACTTCGCATCAAAACGCTTCACCCGTTTGGCCCATAACTAATAACTTATTGAGAATAACACATACGAGGCTACAACACAGTTTTGTCAGAGTTCAGACCACACAAAACAAAGCTGTCAAAGTGCATGCTGAACAAAGACATTCAACATATTGTGAATCACATGAAACAGCTACGCTTAAGCTAACAGTTAACAAGTACAAAATTCATATATTACAAAAATAAATCATGCACCCATTGTAACAACACACCAGATGCCAGATAACATGAACGGCGTTTCACAACCAATATATTACAACAATATAAGCCTACTCAAGATCTGTGCATATGTACCAAGTACCAACCACTGAAACACCTTAATACCGATCCAATCCATACAGACATGCGATGACCAAACTACACCTAGACACAACACAGAAAGATCAAAACGTTTTCATCAAACGTCATTTGAGATCTAAGGTCTTGTCAGTCCTATTACTTGACGTTCTAGCTTATAAGTGCTACGATAACAAACAGCAACAGTTATTAACAATGCAATACAATACATGCATGCAATACAATCGTCACAATGTTTTATTAACTGACTGAGTAAAAAACTGACAGACTGACAAAGGAAGTAAGTAAAGTTTACATCCCACTCGACACTAAACAGATCATTGTGCATCTGCCGTCTGTAAAAGCAAAATACACAATATGTAACCCGGTTGTGATGTCTGTCCTTCTGTCCGTCTGTAATAAGCCATGCCTCCTAATGCCACAAGCTGTTATTAGCGTGGGCCACACCTCGCCACGCCTCCTGACATTACACGCTATTATTAGCTCGGGCCAAGCGGATGCAAATCTTCCCAGCGACCGGCATCTAGTTTTGGAGATATGTCTTTGCAGGCAATCAGTTGCACTCGTATTGACCACCAAATAAATAACAAGCCAGAAAAATATACAAATGTACAAATACAAAAATAATGTGAAAACAAACTAACACAAAAAGCCTAAACTATCCAGTTAACACTTTGTAACTGCATCTTTCAACACTGTGCACATTTGCTGAATGCACGGGATAAAACACCAGAAAAAATATTCTAATCAAATCAGATATCTCCAAAAGTGAACATCATATTCTCGATATTAAATCACTAAACTGTAACAGAAATAGAAAGTTTACCATTCACCCAGCAAACATGTGACAGCCTTATAGCAATACTTAACTATCTTATGGCTAACTAAAAAAATTATTTCCAAATAAATTCCCTTTAACGAAATGTGGATCGTACATATATATATATATATATATATATATCACATATTATTTGCATTTTGAGCATTAGCTAATGTATACAAAGACCTGTGAAAGCTCAGTAGGTAACCACAATTGAACAAAAGCAAAGCAGCAGCAGCAGTAGAAGCAGTGGCATTTAAACCTCACTGTGTTATGCATCAACAGAAGCAGTGCTCAGCCCACGCAGTTTCTCAAATGTGAGCAGCTCGGCAGCAACTGCCCTAGACCGTCGCTCTAGTTCTTCAATTGCCGGCATCACAGTCTGTCGTAGAACTTCAATGTTGCCACGAAAGTTCCGCATCGCCTCAGGGCCCTCGTGACCCAGGCTTGCAACAAGAATGTCTCGTTCAAGTCGCCGTTCGTCGTCCAGAACAAGCTGCAGCGAGTGTGTCACTGACGGGGATTTGTCCAGCAGCTCATTGATGTAGCGACCTACAGTGTTGTACGAGATAAACGCTGGGATGGCTTGATACGGTACCTCCCGTCCATCATAGTTAATCTGCGGACACAGTGAGCCAGGACGTGGATGCATGGTTCTCACCGACTTGCAACCAACTGCAACACCAGCATGGATGTCTCAGTTCATAACTACTATATGCAACAGAATCCAACAACCAGCCACTGCGCTGCAACGTCGACAGAAATTTTTCCCAAAAGCCGTTAATGATTAACTTTTACAAATTCGGCCGTCGGGCGTTCTCTATCGCTGGAACAACCGTCTGGAATTCGCTTCTAGACGAGCTTAGAGAAGAGACTGAAAACACTTTCCGGCTGTCATTGAAAACATCGTTTTTCAGACAATATTAGTGTGTTCAGCGCATTAGAGGTTTTTTACGACATTGCGCTATATAAATTGACGTTTTACATACTTACTTACTTACTTATGATAAACGAATCAATATAATAGTAGATAATAAATCGTTAATTAGTTAATCTTGACTACAAATCAACAGTACCTTACAAATCGGCAAGGAAAATTGTTTTCCATTACTATGTTAACAACATCCAGAGTGAGACACAATGCTTTTCATCCAGTTTACAGTACTAAACAAATCAACTGTTCTTAATAATAACTTGATAATTAATACGTAACACAATAATGCTTAAAACCTCTCACAATAACAGTAAAATTAACACTATTAACTATGCTCAGACATCAGCCTAAGTCTTGTCACCAGTGAAAACAACTGCAATCTCCAGTGACTACAGCTTACCAGTAATGCGGTTTAAATGACAGAAAGTGTTGTGAAGCTTTTGTTGTGGATTACTCTCTGGAAACATTCCACGCAACTCCGTCATCAAAGAATCCAGTCTTCGCCACTGGTCAACAAGACCGTTGTACAGTGATGCATGGTCCTACAAACCCATAAAAGTGGGTGGTATGGATGCACCGTAACGCAACTGTGTGTTCCACAACGTTACAGGATTGAATCCTGCCATCACATTTATCGGAAAAGCTGCTGCAACACAATCCCTAAGCACAGGCTACATACACTTAATTTATTCACTGTAACATGGCGGAGGGAGCCTGGTGGGATTGAAGCCCGAACTTGATGACCAACTGGCTTCCAAGTTCCTTCTGTGCTTTGACACTGTTGGTTGGGTTATCTGACATGTATAATACCGTCTCCCAAAATGAAATACAATCCTTCACTCACTCACTCAACGAATTCTGTAAACAAGTAAATCTGCATATTAATACCTGAAGTCTCTTGTCTACCGATGAGACCATGACAGATTTCATCATAACACTGCCAATTGAATCTCCCATTGCAGCTAACAGTCAACAGACAGTTGCTGATCAAAATGACATAATAAACTAGTGTTGTTCCAAGTATCACAGTATTCATCAATACTGTAACAAGCAAAAAGGTTACACATTCTTGATGGTGATCTTGCTCACCTCTCTACGCCACTCGTAGGCCTGTGTCACTTAATCTATCAATGGCAACGTTTGCAATGCACGGCCAGTGTGACAACAGCTATTTATCTACCCAGCTGCATTCATTAACATTCATTATACTGCTTGGTGACGAGAACAACATTACACTACATCACAGCAAACAACCAGCTGTCAAACCTGTGACTTATAAGATGCAAGTCTGATATCATGACCATTACACTACTACCACTAAGTCACACAATGATGTATAAACAAAAAACCAGACATGCTATTTCATATACATAATTTATTTCTACACTTATAATAGTCACGTCCCTCCTGCCACAAGTTCAAACCTAGCCTAACCTTAAAGTATATGGCTAAGAAATGTAGTAAATAAAACAGAATCAAAACTACACTACTAGGGCAGCAGGCCAATCTTTAACTTCAGCTTGTTCTCATTACAGCAACATAATAAATAAAGATGTTAAATGAGCTTTAATTAACTGATCTTTGATTCTAAAAATGATCGAATAACGTTAATACCTCGAATATACGTATGTGGAACAACATTATTGTCTGTTGTTGAACTGTTGTTCGGCAAGCGATGACTGTATGTGCTAGAGGAGCTCAGTCTGCCATTTAACAGCGATGACTGTTCGTCCTGCATCAAACAAACATATGTCCATACAGCAATATTACAGCACTAAATTACAATTACACACGAATATGTACTAGAAATCGTGCTCATTGCCAGCATGGGAAAATTGGGTGATCTAATTTTTTCTTCTTCTTTGCAGTAATGCCCACAACTTTAATGTGATGAAGACTCTGGAGACACAGACTATGCAACGAAAGTTGGCTCACTGGAATTCAAGCTGGAAGCAAGTGCAAGCAATAACGTAACCTGACGGAACAACAGTGCAGGTGCAGATGCAGGTTAAAATAGGCCATCAGTGTGGCATTTAAGCCACTAAATTACGCTTACTGTCAAGAATGGTCCAAGCTTCCATACGTGCAACAGAAAAATAGCATCTAAGCCGTCACATATTTCCACTGGCTGTGTCTACAGTACGAGAACCAGTTTCAAGATTCAGTTTCAAGACCCATCCCAACAGCTTCCGTCTTATTTGATCACCGGACTACGTCCTGTTTTTAACATTTACACTCACTGTTTTTATCTAAGTTACTGTTCATTGTTTGCTGCATGGCTTTCTCGCTATACATCTGCTTATTCACTCGTGGTGCGATATTGCTTGGAATCGAGTCGGCACCGTTATCGGAAGATGAACCGGTACTGTAATTTTGCACCTTCCAGTACGGGAAGGCCCACTATTGCAGTAGCCCTATATGCACCCATAACCCAAACTCTAACCCTAAATTGAGAATAAATCGCGAATTTTGTCTACAAAATGGCAGCAACGCTTGATGGTGTTCAGGTTCTGTACATGCATAAATGTGTAACAGTGAATATTGAACTTTCCCGTACTGTGACTTTGGACCTTCCCGGATGGGAATCGGTACGGGAGGATCCAAAATTGCAGTACCGGTTCCCGTACTCTAGACACTTCCATTTCCATTCGTCTGGAGAAAAAACGCCATGACAGAATGTACAGTAGGAAATACCGTATTCGCTAGAAAAACTCAAAAAGGTGCACCTACATCGTTTGAATCTAAACAACCGCAGCAAAGCCACATGTTGGAGTCAAGGTGTCACCCAAGTCTGCACATCATCATACCGCAATAATTTCCACCGAAATGAACTCATAGACTGATTAAAATCGAAACCAAACATAGCAACTACCACACCCCCTTACATCATGAACTTTGACCATTCATAAGACACGTAAGTAAGTAAGAATTACTAAATTAGTATGGTTGTTGGCCAAAAACAGTAATTTAATCTGCTGCACTGAAGTGACTGCACTTAACGATAATACAATGTCAAAGACAACAAATGGGCCAGATTCCGTAAAATCAGTCATGGAAGAAAAAAAGAGAAGGTTGTGGAGGGAAAGACCTGGAGAAAAAGCGAGTTTTAAGACGGGAATGGGAGATTACACAACCGATGCTGTGAGACAAGTCAACAGGTTCAGGACAGAAGAATGAGAGTGTGAGAGAACTGTGTGATAAACCAGTTTGCATGAATGACCGTTTTCTGGCTCAGATGTAATTATCTATTAGATACATCTGATGTATCTAATAGATAATTACATCTGATATATCTAATAGATATATACTATACAAAATATACTGACATTACATAATGGAAAGAGCCAGAAAATAGTCATTCATGCAAACTGGTTAAAACCCGGTGCACCAGGGATATTACCAAATATTTCACCCAAAGGAAGTTAACAGATAGAATTTGCTGGACCAGCAGACGGTGAATGCACTTAATATCAACGCATTCAATTCTAGATTGGTATATATTACGGACATCCGCATGCGCATTTTCATGGACTAGTCTGCTGAGCCCTAAGCCTTACTGGTTGGATACTCTGCTAGTGAGGCTGCACAAAGTATATTACAAGGTATTTTTTATGTACTGTGCTTTTGAGATTGGACTGAGTTGGTGGGCGAAAGATGGTGACAGAAGATTGATCAGTGAGTGGATCGCAATTCGTGAACGCTGTGAATGCTGAAGCTATCTCTATACTTAGTGGACATAAATCATTATAAAAAAATTTACATGTACGTCTTCTCTTCCACCAAGGCTTTTCCACACTGGTGCATACTGCAAAAAGTTATGCATTCTGAACATATTGCAAAACCATTTCATATTTATCAACGATATGTGCATCAAAACTACATGCATCAGACAAGCACACAAATATACTGACATTACATTTCGCATATTCATAAAACAATGTAAACTGGAACTGAACGAAGAACCAATGATAACAAGATGCCAAAGTAATTTGGCAAAGGCTGCATTGAATCCCCTTCCGCTCGCTGAGGAGGATCAGGACCTCCCTCTAATACAATGTTCTTTGGGCCCCAAGAGTGTTCACACCAAACAGGATCTTGATCTGTTCAGCCATTTTTGCACAGTGAAGCCGAGTTGAGCCACATGACAGACAGACTGACGGACAGACGCTGCAAACATCGGTAACAATAGTCTGCATCTCATGCATTTGATGCAGCCTAACAACGCGGAATGTAAAGAAAAATATGTCAAAACTTATGCAGCAAATCTGTTTTTTTAACCAGAAATGTAACATAGGCACTCATAACAATTATTCACTTCAATACAATACAATATGAACACGAGTATTTACTATAGCAAAGTGTACTTAAAATTATACGTAAAATGATGTAATAATATAAATGAGTATTACTGCATCTATCACTTGAACATCACATCATAAAATATTATCTGGAAATATGACACAGCTGTAACCCCTCGACTTACGAGGGAGCAGTTACATCACGAGGGAAATGATCTTAAGTTGGAGAAAAGTAGACCAAAATACGACTTCGGCAAATACTTTTTTACTAACAAAGAATTAATATTTGGAAGTCTACCTAACGAGGTTGTGTTATGCAACACTGTTAATAAATTTAAATCCTATCTTGATGAATTCTGGCAATATCGATATTGTGTATGATTATAAAGCTGAAATTCACGGAACTGGAAGTCGACGTTCACATTACTAGAACCTGTTATATAAAATACCGGTATTTCGTTAGTTTTGTATTTGTGATGCGAGCATAGAGGCATTAGCCTGCGCCCAAAATTCCTCTACGTCTACGTCCTCATAACCCATACCATTCTAAAACAACTACAGTATTCACATTAGGCTGACGACCAGGGGACCTGTTAATGTCAAACATGTTTGTGTTTAAACGCTAAGGGGTCTAATTTTTGGCACATAAGACGCCAGAGGGAGAGGGTTCATTTTTTGGCATACAAACTGTCCGAAAATTTCACAGTCAACCATAGACGAAGCCAGACTATAACTGAAAGGGTGAAAAAAACTAAAAGTCCAAGCAAAACTAGCCTAATTTGAAGTAATTCAGTTAATTAGGAGCTAAGTTAAGCCAATTTTAGTGCATGTACAACACGACTGCAAGGGCTATCACTTACATCAAATTTGATCACCAGTTTCTCGCAAACATCTCAAAACACATTTAACTAAATACCTATTATAACAGCTAAAATGCAACCAGAATTTCAACCTCGTTTTCAAAAGAAATAGCACTGCCCCACAAATCTTAACTCAATCCAAAACCTGTTTCACAGAATGGACAGAACGGAAACAGGAGAAGAACAATAAGAACATATTTTGCCTAAAGCTATGGCTGCAGACTCCAACTGAACGCCCACTCAACTACAGAAAGAAATCATGTCTAACAATAAATATAACACTGAGATATTTATAATGTCTAAAAGTTGCAACATCAACACTAGAAGAAATATGCTGACAAACAAACAACACGTAGAATAAAAACCACAATAATATACAACATAAACTACATATAAACAGCCACCAAAAACAGGAAGTCATTACAACCATATCATTAACTTCTTCACACAAATAGCTTTAACTACTGCTGCATAAAATGAGAGGCGTATCACTCGAGACTATAAATAACTTATACAAGCACATAGTAAGACAAAATATAAATGCAACACACAATACAAACAACCACAGAACAGCTTGATAGCTATTTTTGAAAGTACACTTTGGCAAAATATAATTCTATAAATTGGACCGAGACTCATTTTTACGATATGCTCTATATTACATGTGTATAAAAGGCACTACAAAGCACTACAAGGATTCTCTGGTGGATTCTGGACTGGTGGAAAGACCATCAGCAACCTAAGGTACGCAGATGACATCGTCTTGTTGGCAACATCACCAGAGGATTTACAGCAGCTGGTGAGTCACGTTGAGCAAAAGAATACAACATGCTGATCAATGCAACAAAAACAAAGGTAATGGCAAACAACGGCTGTGTATTGGAGATTTCAGTAGATTGTAGAAAGCTGGAGCAGGTGGATTCTTTCACGTACTTGAGAAGCAAAGTGACAAGTGATGCAGACTGTGTGTGTGATGTGAAGTCGAGGCTGGCTTTGGGCATGGCAGTGATGATCAAGTTAACAAATATCTGGAAAAGTAAATCAGTTAGTGTCACTACCAAGGTGCAGTTGATGAAAGCCTTGGTTTGACCAGTGGCAACATTTGGTTGCGAAGCTTGGACACTGAGGAAGCAAGAAGAGAGAAGCATTCAAGCATCTGAGAACAAGTGCATCAGAAAGCTGCTGCTAATCCCGTGGATGAAATTGATGACCAAACTGCAAGTCTACAAGATGGCTGGAACAGAAAATGAGCTATTAAATCATATCAAGTCGGGCAAGCTGCGATTCTGCGGACATGTGATGAGGCAACCACATGACAACATTGAAGGCTGAGTTATGTCAGGTCTGGTAGAAGGCATCAGAAGACGTGGTAGACCGAAAATGTGCTGGTTTGACGACATTTTACAATGGACTGGTCTCTTGGGTGATAGTCTACTACATGCCATGAGAGAGAAAAGGTGTTCGACGTCACTAACTCATCCGTACAGCCAACTGTCACGAAGTGATGATGGCAACATGACATGACATAAAAGGCACTTTAGCATGAACATAAAACAACTGAATTCACTCATAAAATTACAAAATTACTTGTATGGAATAACAGCAAATTTCACATAACAAGGAAGTGCCCACATGACACAATACAATTACAAAATATGTCCTGACAAACACAACGTGATGTAAAATGAATAAAACTCTGTACAAGCAATAACTGTCAAGTGCACAAATACACTTATCATTTGATAACATAGCTCTATGTGTAAGTTACTCCTTGACCCAAAACTTTTGACTGCTTAACTAAACTTTAACTACTAACATCAGTCCCATAATGAGATATGCACGAGCAATTCTGTGTCCGTCTTCATTTATTCTTTGCCAATAAAACGCAGAATTTGCATGCAACAATACAATAAACACATTCATAAAAACATCAACACTCTACTTTATTCTATCATGCTGTTTGTAAAAAAAGTACCGATAAGAATATTTCAAGCTTAGAAAGGTCTTGCAATCAGTAAATCACTCATTCATAGAACTTAAAATATAAACCACTACACTAACATTCCACTGAGAGAAGCAATTTGGTTTTTCCATGCAAAATGGTCTGCTGACGAATCATTTTTCTGACAAAGCAAACAACAAGCAAGTTGTTAATATTTACAGTCCCTGAAGTTACTGTACATTAATGATAAATCTAGCAAAAGTAAGCAAGTGTATTTCTAGAGCTCAAATAAGCAAGAAGTCACAACGTGCTGTAGTCAGTAAAATCCCAAACATAAATGTTTTCAGTTGCTGACTCTGATGGATGATCAACGGAAAGCAATAACAAAAGCTTTTACAACTAATGTAACTGTTGTCAAATGTTGTCAAGTTGGCCAATAAAATTCACTGGTTTGTGGCACAAATTTGCTAAATATGAATAGTCACCTATTACACTAAGGTCATCCTGAGAGTTCATCTAATTTACATGATAAACTGCGAACAATGCTAAGCAGCTGCCAACTCACAGATCAAGCCAAGTTCACCTGTATTCCTGTAAGCTATTGTTTACATCCACAATTGCTATTCAGTAACTACACAGCCAAAAAGCTGATACTCATTTCAATATTCCAAAGAGTAAAATACCCAATCATCCTAATTTTGATAAGAGTGCAAAACGGCCAAAATAAAGCTTAAAAACTAGTACTTACAGTATCATAGAAATTCTGCTGCTGAGCGGTCTGCTGTCTCAGTGCCTGTGGACTATGACTATCATACATCTGTCGCCAATCGTCTTGCCTGACTCCAGAATGATGCTGTTTTGTTTGCGAATATTTCACAATTCTGCCATGATTCCTCTGACCTATGGATGGCTGTTGGGTTACGGACTGCGAATACTGAAGACCACCATTTTTAACCGATTTATCAATGTTCTGGTGATGCGATGACGAATGGTCTATGGGCGGCTTGGGACTTCTACCATACGAATCACTCATGAGTCCCTCAGTTCTTGAACCGCGATGTGGCAACACAGTGTTATTGATCTGTTCTCTTGTTCCAATATGTTGCTGCAAATCTTCCACTGAATCACATACATGCTGCTGCAGTTCAGTACTTCCAAGAAACTGATGCAAATTCACCTGCACATAATTCATAATTCGTAGCTTCACTGACGAATACAGCTAAAAAACCAAAGGTGAATGTGTAGTGTCTCAAAGACACATCAGCATGTTACAGGCACTTGACAAAGACACAAATTAATGCTACAAGACAAAAGCACCTGCAACTAACTTTAACAAACATTTGTTATCAAACTTGTTATCAAACTTGTTATCAAACACTTGTTAGAAATCCCAAGTCACATCTATTCAAAATTTCACCTACACAACACACGTTTTTGTTACTAAATATTTTGAGGCAGTTTGTGTTGCTTACAGCACTGCATAAATTATATTTATACTTACTTGCTATGTAATTATGTACTTTACAGTTAAGCAAACAGCTCTGTCTGACTGTCAGACAGTAATAACAAACCTGTCTGTGACAGAGTCCATCAAAGTTGACATCTCTGAAGTAGGGAAGTCGCTGCAATGACTCAATGCTGCAAAGACGTTTTTGAGGTGACTTTTCCAACAACTGTAATGCACAACCATTAAACAGTGCTAGCAAACATGTCCAAACCATCTTAATCTGCACAACCATTTTGACCTCTGTATTATTCGTCTATTTTAGTTCTGTGTAACGTTATCTCTTGCTTAACTTCTATCAGCCAACTCTTACTGACATACATAAGAAAATTTCCTACATAATTTGTGCATACTTTACTTTCGGTGTTTTAACAAAAACCTTTTCCCATAAAAAGTGAGTGCCCATAAAAGTTTTTCAATGCACACTCGAATGTCAACAATCCAAGTACTACATTCCACATATTTCACACTGTTACCAGTCTGGAAAATGTGAAAAAAACAAGCAATAATTTCAGTTAATGACAACTTCATGGTGACTTACTTTAGCAAGGCAGAGTCGAGCTGGCATGGAGACGATAACAGAAGGAGGAAGCTCGTAGCGTGCAGACGCTATCTTCACAGACATTTCCACATGATCTGAAGCCTGCGACACTGGAAACTGTTAAGCAACAA
>Ga0126335_1001515_pt1 | contig 13089 bp, 12 predicted proteins | sample OlaspJWI45metaG_FD_108409 | JGI IMG/M metagenome (GOLD analysis project Ga0126335, IMG submission 108409) | Marine gutless worms symbiont microbial communities from Oahu, Hawaii - Olavius sp. 1 OAHU.JWI-45 metaG | ecosystem: Host-associated > Annelida > Digestive system > Unclassified | place...
CTGGTTTCCCGAGATACGTTCAACGGGGGGTGTCATCGCTGTGATGTCTCTCGTTTTGTATCCCTATGTCTATATGCTAGCTCGCTCATCATTTCTTACACAGGGCAATAGCGCGGTCGAGGCTGCACGTAGTCTCGGCTTGAGTTCCTGGGGTGCGTTTTTCCGGGTGAGCATCCCGACGGCGCGCCCGGCGATTGTAGCAGGGCTATCGCTAGCACTGATGGAAACGCTGGCTGATTTTGGCACGGTTGCAATCTTTAACTACGATACATTCACAACCGCTATCTATAAGGCCTGGTTTGGTCTGTTTAATTTGCAAGCGGCCTCTCAACTGGCTTCGTTTTTACTGGTGCTGGTGGTTATTGCATTGACAGCAGAACGACAGTTACGTGGCAGGGCAAAATACCATGAGGCGACAAGAAGTACTCGCTTGCATCGTTATTGTTTAACTGGCTGGCGTAAGTGGAGTGCCATGCTGATTGCCGGGCTGGTGCTGATACTGGCATTTATCGTTCCGGTCATCCAGTTAGGAATATGGGCATGGGAAGTGCTGGAAGAGGATTTAAATAGCCGCTACTGGGGACTGTTATGGCATACCCTGATGCTGGGAGTGATGTCAGCGATTCTCACAGTGATTGGCGCAATGATATTGGCATTTACCCGTCGGTACCGTGGTGATGTCGTGGTCAATAGCGCGGTAAATATTGCAACACTCGGGTACGCATTACCCGGCTCTGTGTTGGCGGTCGGTGTGATGCTGACCTTTACCAGTATGGATAACTTTCTCAATACAATGGCAACGATTGCGGGCCTGGCGTCTACGGGGCAGATACTTACCGGGACGGTTTTCGCGTTAGTGATTGCATACATGGTGCGATTTCTCGCTGTGGCCTATGGGCCAATCGATAGCGGGCTAGGGCGTATTCGCATTAGCCTTGCTGAGGCAGCACGTGGTTTGGGTGCATCGCCGGCAGCCACCATGCTGAAGGTTTATGTACCGTTACTCAGGCCCGGGCTTTTTACTGCTGGATTACTGGTACTGGTTGATGTCATGAAGGAAATGCCAGCGACTATGTTATTGCGCCCCTTTGGCTGGGACACCCTGGCAGTCAGGATTTACGAGATGACGTCAGAAGGTGAATGGGAACGTGCGGCACTACCGGCGATAACATTAATATTGATTGGATTGATTCCAGTGATCGTTCTAGTCAGGCGTTCAGCAAAACATTAGGAGTACTTATATTGATTGTCTTTTTCCGCGATTGCAGTGTCAGTTCCGTGCTCGAATCCTCATGTACTAATTTATACACTGCGGTTCTGTGCGCGGTGCTTCCTTGCACTCACGAAAAAGTCCTAATAAATAGAGGTACCCCAGGGTAATCGTTATGTCAGGCATACTCGAAATCAAAAATATCCGCTGTAGTTACGAAGGCGAAATCGTTGTTGATAACTTCTCACTCAGCTTTCGGGTACGACGCTGAATTGTCTGCTAGGGCCCAGTGGTTGTGGCAAGACTACGGTATTAAGAGCGATTGCAGGCTTCGAGCCTGTTGCAAAAGGCGAGATTGTGCTGGACGAGAAAGTGATTTCATCGAAAGACTTTACAGTGCCTCCTGAGCAACGTGGCATCGGCATGGTGTTTCAGGACTACGCATTATTCCCACATCTTAGCGTGGGCGATAACATTAGTTTTGGGTTACGTAAACTGAGTAAAACCGCAAAGCGAAAGGTTGCAGAGGAGATGTTGGAGCTGGTTGGGCTGGAAGGGTATACGGACCGTTATCCCCATGAGCTATCCGGTGGGCAGCAACAACGAGTAGCTGTTGCGCGCGCATTGGCACCCAAGCCTCCCTTGATATTAATGGATGAACCGTTTTCCAATCTCGATGTTGATCTGCGTGAACGGCTAGTACTGGATGTAAGAGAAATATTGCGGCAACGCCAGACGACGACCCTGTTTGTTACCCATGACCAGGAGGAAGCATTTGTCATGGGTGAGCATGTGGCGGTAATGGATGAAGGGCGCATTATGCAGTGGGACTTGCCCTATAACCTTTACCATGAACCCGCTAATCGATTTGTGGCGGACTTTATCGGCCAGGGCCGCCTGATTGAAGGTACGTTGACCAGTCATGAATCCGTCGAAACTTCACTCGGTTTGCTGGCAGGTAATCGTTCATACGAGTGGCCGGCAGGCACCAAGGTTGATGTTTTATTAAGGCCTGATGATGTTTTGCTGGATACAAAAGGTGGAATGGAATGTCTGATTACTGACCGGCACTTCAAGGGCGCGCAGATAATGTACAGCCTACGCACCCCTAGTGGTGATGAATTGCTGTCACTGGTACCAAGCCATCTTGATATTAACCCCGGGCAGAAAGTTAAGGTGGCGGTTGATGCGGAACATCTAATTGTGTTCAGACAGTAGTTACAAACTAACCCAATTACGATAGTGATATAAGCCGTTCTAAAAAGGTTTAACGACAACCAGAATAATGCTAGCTATCAGAAAGAATACTGGAACCTCGTTAAACCAGCGATACCAGACATGCGATTTAGTGTTTCTGTCATGTTTGAAATCTAACATCAGCTTGCCGCACCAGATGTGATAGCCGACTAGAATAGCAACTAGCCCTACTTTTGCATGAAGCCAGCCACCGGTAAATCCATAGCCGAACCATAGCCAGAAACCGAGGACAAGTGTAATGACGCCACCGGGCGTCATGATGCCGTAGAATAATTTACGTTCCATAATTTTGAATCGATCATTGCTAATTTCGTCTTCAGACATAGCATGATAGACATACAGGCGTGGTAGATAAAAAAGACCGGCGAACCAGGTCACCATGAAAATTATATGAAACGATTTAATCCACAGCATTTACTGTCTCCTACAAGGACAGGGGTATTCAAATAGGATTCTCAGGCCCTGAAGCCAGGTTCTGATTGATATGTTGTCTTAGTTGCCTGAAATCGACGGGGCCTTCCTGTTTCCACAGTATACCGCCCTCGTGATCCAGTAAAAGTGTGGTGGGTACGACTTTGATGTCACCAAAACCGGTGATTAGCTTGCCTTTGCTATCAAGGACATTGTGCCAGGAGATCTGGAAATGCTTGATAACTGCTAATGACAGGTCGTATTGATCGTAGGGCATGGTGATGCCAACAATACTGAAAGACTTATCCTGGTAAGTTTTATGCAGGTCGATGAAGTCTGGCATTTCCTTAATGCATGGTAGACATGTTGAAGCCCAGAATGATACCAGCGTGAGATGTCCTTCCTTGGGGTTGATGATGTCGATTGTTTTACCAGTAAAAGTTTTTCCTTGCTGGGGCTGAATACGTTGCTGTTGATGGTAAAGATGCACGCCAATGGCGATTTGCGCCGTAATCAGTATTACAGCGGCAATGCCGACGAATCGGGGATTCAGAGATGACCAATCCAACGATCTAGCTCTTACTTCAAGATAATGTATTTTTAGGCGGCGAGCCTAGCTCTGAAGTGTTGATGCTCCCTGGATCAGGAGGAGGAGTGCTTTGTTCAGGTTCCGATTCCTTAAATTTACCGAAAAGCGCACCAAGTTTTCTTGCAACCAGTTTAATTCCACGCCAGATCTTGGGTAATAGCCAGATCATGAGCGCAATAAACACGCCCAACAATATCAGGAATAAGACAGGATTATAGAGCGCGGTCCATAGCCCAGCGATGACAATAATATCTTCGGCAACGGAAGCTACCCAGTTGCTAAAGGGTTCCGGGGAGGTATTGATCAGTACCCGGCTGCCTGCCTTGGTCGCGTGACTGGTTGATGTTACAGCGCCACCTACCAGGAATGCGGCAACTTGCATGGCTGGCGAGACATCACCTACTGCCATGGAAGCCATTACAGCACCTGCTGGTATTCGTATAAAACTATGGATGGCATCCCAGCCTGTATCAACACCAGGTGTTTTGTCAGCGAAAAATTCTACGCAGTACATAAATCCAGCTGCCATCATTACTGCTGGGTCCTGTAGCACGACTAAATCGGGCGGTAGATCGATATGACCATTTGTGCCCATGAAGCCCATGAAGCCCAACATAAAAACAGCAGCGTATAGGTTGATACCGCTCGCCCAGGCAACGCCCAGTGACAGGGCGATAGTGGTGGTCAATTCCATGGTCAATTCTTAATGATTTATATGGTCCCTTATATTGGGCTGTATTGCGTGGAATTCAAGCATTTTTCTGTTCATTGTGTCCGGCAATACCGATGAAGTAACCTGAAAGTACTCGATACAGCGGTTTAGGGCAGATTAATCGAGAGATGGCAAAGCCGATATATGATGCAGCCAGAATTGGCAGCATGATGTCCATGCTGCCACTGATTTCCAGTACCAGAATAGCGGCAGTTATGGGGGTTTGAAACACCGCAGAAAAATAGGCGGCCATTGCCAGCAATACGGCTGTTTGCACTGGGATGAAGCTAACCCACTGGCCAAGATCAGCACCCAGACTGGCTCCAATCGCAATGGTGGGGCCGAATATGCCACTGGGCACACCACTGATAAAAGACGCACCGGTTGCCAGTATTTTTAGAAAAGGAAACCATGGGTCATTGAAGGCCTCGGGGTTTTGTGCGATCTCGGAGGCTATGAGAAAACCAGTACCATAAATTGGCGTTGAACTCAGAATACCAATTGAGGCCACAACGAATCCACAAATGCCGGCAAAACGATATGGATGTTTGGCTACAAAAATCATGGTTCGGGAAATTAATGTAATGATGCCCTGGCTGAATATGCCACCAAGCAGGCCGCCTGCGATGCCGCAAATTAGAGCAGCTGTCCAGATCGATGCATTTTCGGGATGCTGGTAATTCAATTGGCCGAAATAGGGTGAGTATCCGATTGAACTGGCGACGACTAGCATACCTAGCAGTACCGAAATAATAATCAGCCCGCTTCGTTTTGGCTGAAATGAACGGCTGATCTCTTCCATGGCAAAGGCCATTCCTGCCAGGGGTGCGCTAAAGATTGTCGCGATTGCCGCTGCGCCACCGGCCATGATCGCAGTGTGTTGTGTGTCGCGCGGCGTATATTTCGTGAACTGGCTCGTGACATACATGATGCTGGCGCCTATATGCACCATGGGGCCGCCAATGCCCATGGAAGCCCCGCAGGCCAGTGCAACAAAAACCATGGCGATTTTACCCAGCAGTATGCGTAACGAGATCAGGTGATTGGGTTTCGGGTGCTGGAGACTGGCAATGGTTTGAGGAACACCGCCTCCTTGGCCCCCGGGAAAATACCGATGGATGCACCATACAACGCAGATAAAACCGATTGGAGTAATCAGCAATGGCGCGTAGGGGAACTGTCCAGCGAATTCAACAAACAGCTGATCAAATAGTTCGCTACCTTTTATTAATAGCACGGCAACTGCACCGATAAGTAATGCGCCTGTCCAGAGGCTAAGCCGGATTTGCCATGCCTTTGGGTGGGATAAAAGACGGAGAGATTTGCGCAGGTAATATTTCACGTTATTGCCATGAAGGGTCGTGCGGTGATTTTATCGGAATGTGCCTGCCAATGTACGCTCACGAATAATTTCGCGTACAATTTCCCATTTGATTTTGAATGTTGGTTTCAGGTAAACCCTATGATTGAAGCAGGAATTGTTGGTGGTACCGGTTATACAGGTGTTGAGTTATTGCGTTTGCTGAGCGGTCACGATCAGGTAAATATCAAGGCGATAACATCGCGAGCAGAAGCAGGCAAGCCGGTATCAGATTTATATCCGAGTTTGCGCGGGCATGTGGATATGCCTTTTGGCGAACCAGATATTTCGGTATTGAGTGAATGTGATGTGGTGTTTTTTGCAACTCCAAATGGTGTGGCCATGACCATGACGCGTGAGTTGCTAGAAGCCGGCGTGAAGGTTGTCGATCTCGCGGCCGATTTCAGACTAAAAGATATCGATGAATGGCAACAGTGGTATGGCATGGAGCACGCCTGCCCGGACCTTGTTGCAAAGGCAATTTATGGCCTACCTGAAGTGAATCGTGAATCCATCAGGCAAGCACAATTAGTTGCTAACCCCGGGTGTTACCCTACAGCGGCCCAACTGGGTTTATTGCCGCTGGTAGAAAATAATCTGGTAGACACGAATTCATTGATTGCTGATTGCAAATCTGGGGTAAGTGGAGCTGGTCGTGGAGCTAACGTGGGTACCCTGTTTTGTGAGGCGGGTGATAGCATAAAGGCGTATTCGGTAGCGGGTCATCGGCATTTGCCAGAAATTACCCAGGGCCTTACTGAAGCAACGGACGACATTATTAATCTGACTTTTGTGCCACACCTAACACCGATGATACGTGGAATTCATGCCACCCTGTATGCCCGAGCGAAGGGGGAGGCTGGTGATTTTCAGTCCCTTTATGAAACCCGTTATAAGGATGAGCCCTTTGTTGATGTTATGCCGGCTGGGTCGCATCCGGATACTCGCTCCGTTCGGTCTGCCAATATGTGTCGTATTGCGGTACATGCTTCGCCTAGAGATAACATGGTCGTCGTGTTATCTGTGATTGATAATCTGGTGAAAGGTGCTGCGGGACAGGCAGTACAAAACATGAATCTGATGTTTGATTTGCCTGAAACAACAGGTCTGTCGAACGCCGCTCTATTGCCATAACCTGATCTAGATGGCATTTGTAATTAAAGAACACCGTCCCGGTCGGTGGCGGCTGGTTTTAGGTACTGTGGTCGGGCTTTGGATTGCCAGTGGCTGGTTCGCCTATGAACTTGGCTGGCGTCAGTCAAGCTATGATCATGACCAGGCGATAGCAAGAGAAAAAGACCTGCAAAGTGAACTTAAGAAATTAAGGGGTGACAATGATCAATTGCACACGCAGGTGAGTATATTGCAGCGTTCTGCTCAGGTAGATCGGCAAGCCAAGGTGGAATTGGCAAAAAGTGTCAAGAATTTGCAGGATATGCAGGCAGAGTTACGTGAGGAGACTACTTTTTATAAAAGCATTATCTCACCGGAGAAAGGCAAGGCTGGACTGGGTATATATAGCCTTCAGGTTGTGCCGGTAGAAGAGCGTATGTATCACTATAAATTAGTATTAACCCAAAGCGGGAAAAGTGATAGTCTGGCGAAAGGTGGGGTGAAAGTGGTGCTTAAAGGCATTTTGCAGGGTAAGGAGAAAAATCTCGATCTGGGCAAGATAAATGTCGCAGGTTCCCCACAATTAAGCTATAAATTCAGGTACTTTCAGGAGCTAAGTGGTAGTTTTCTTCTGCCTGAAGATTATACTCCCAGAGAAATTACAGTTACTTTGGTACCTGGTTCCGGGAAGAAGTCCAATAAGCCGGTCAAAACCTTTGACTGGCAGAAGGTGAGGCTCAATAGAGATGATTTCAATGAGTGGTAAAAAGAAACAATCGGGGTCAAATAAAGTACATACTTTAGTTGGTGATGAAACGGAAATTCGTGGCGATGTTATATTTGATGGTGGTCTGTTTGTTGACGGTACCATTATTGGTAACGTCGAGGCCAAATCGGGTTCCGCGTCTATTTTGAACCTGAGTGATAGAGGCAGTATTGAAGGACAGGTAAGAGTGCCCCATGTTATCTTGAACGGTACAGTGATTGGTGATGTATATGCTTCTGAGCGTATCGAGCTTGCGGCGAAGGCTCGAGTCACGGGTAATGTGTATTACAATTTGATAGAAATGGCGATTGGAGCGGAAATTAATGGCCAGATGGTGCATGAAGCTGAAGCGCGCAACCCGGTACTTCCGATGCCGAAGAAGCAATCAGGTAAAGTGGCTGCACCCAGTATGAAGGCTGCAGAGGAACCTTCCTGAACTGTTCCATCGTCAAGTAGTCTGAAACAGCATGGATTACTTAGAGGTAGATTTTAATGAATGAAATTAACGTCCAATTAGCCCCCACTAATGAAGCCCTGGTATTAACCGAAGCGGCCGCTGCGCAGATTAAAAAACTGGCTGAGCAGGAGAGCAAACCGAATTTAATGCTACGTGTGTTTATTACAGGCGGTGGTTGCTCAGGCTTTCAATATGGTTTTGAGTTCGACGATACAGTGAATGATGATGATATTTGCATAGAAAAAGATGGCGCGACGATGATCATCGATGCAATGAGTATGCAGTATATGAGCGGTGCGGAGGTCAGTTTTCAGCAAGATCTGACAGGTTCCCAGTTTGTTGTGCATAATCCAACCGCGACAACGACCTGCGGGTGTGGGGCCTCTTTTTCAGTATAGCGTTATAAGGTTGCTGAGATACAAATGGGTGCGTATGCGCCCGTTTTTGTTTCTGACCGGGTTGAATCAAACTGGGTGTATGTTGCCTAACACAACTTCCTGGTTTGCGCCCGTGACAGCAGGCACATTTCCTGGCAAGTTGTTTAAAGTCCGATGCGCAAGCCAGGCAAACATGCAGGCTTCTACCCATTCCGGAGCAATGTCGTAGTGTTCGCTACTGAGCAGTGTGGCGTCGGACAGATAGAATTTAATTCTATCCACCAGTAATGGATTGTAAGCACCACCACCACATATGACTGCTTCATTACAGTCCGGAGTATAATTAGAAATGGCATCTGTTAATGTGATAGCAGTGTATTCACACAGAGTGCGCTGAACATCTGCTGGGTCAATGTGTAATCCAGTAAGGTGTTGATCCAGCCAGCTAAGATTAAATAATTCAGGTCCAGTACTTTTTGGTGGCTGACGTGATAACCATTGTTCCGATAGCAAAATTTCTAGTAGTTGTGCATTGACCTGGCCTGTCTGTGCCCATTTCGCATCTTGATCATAACGTTTGCCCTGATGTCTTTCGATCCATTTGTCCATCAAGGTGTTGGCTGGTCCCGTGTCAAAACCACTGATTTGACCATCCGCATGCAGGATACTGATATTGGCGATACCGCCCAGGTTAACACCGACCAGTGTTCTACCTGGTTGGGCAAACAGGTGGTGGTGAAATAATGGCGCAAGTGGTGCGCCTTGGCCGCCTGCATCCATATCTGCCTGGCGGAAGTTGTTAATGGTTGTGATACTCGTTAATTCTGCCAGCCGTTCGCCATTACCCAGTTGTATTGTGTAGGGGGGATTACAGTCTGGGCAGTGCCGGATGGTTTGGCCGTGACTACCAATAGCACTGATTTGTCCAGAGCGGATATCGCTTTGTTCAAGTAGTGACTGAACGCACACAGCATAGGTTTCTGCCAGTTCATGATCCAGTGAAGCGAAATCTTCTGGTGAATGTTTTTCACTGTTACATGCCACGATAATCTTTTCTCGCAGATTATCGGGCAAGGGGTAATCATGACTTGCAATTAACCTGGTTTTACCTTGTGAGGGGATATTAACCAGAACGGTATCGACAGCATCCATGCTGGTGCCTGTCATCAGGCCAACATAATAATCCGGTAGGTTATTCATTTGTCTGGCCTGTTAGGGCCTGTGAACACTACTGGGATATCCATCGCCGGCGGCCATTGTTTATGCAGGACAAGGCGTATTGAGCGATATGTACTGTGGTACATGAGTGAAAATGCAACGCCGCCATGCGGAAAAATGGTCCCGGCCCTTCGGGTTGCTTGTCAAATCCAGTCATACTGCGTTGTACCTCGTTTATTTGGAATAACCAAACTTCACTCGTCACGCCTTGTCTGACTGGATTTGACGAGCAACGCTGGGCATTCCAGTAGTGTTAACAGGCCCCTGAGGGTGCTGGCCTATATCGATGCTGGCTGGGAGCCTAGTTCGGTAAAGACTCTCTATCCTGCTGGGAGATGTCTGCAAACTGTGCGGCATTAATCAGTGCAAGTTTCGCCAGTAAAGGTTGTGTTTCCTGCTTGAAATCACTCATATACTTTTTGGCCAGTGAGCTAGCCTTGGGTAATTTCACGGTAAGTGGGTTACGGTGGGCCCCGTTGACTCTGAATTCATAATGCAGGTGAGGCCCCGTTGCTAGTCCAGTGGAGCCAACATAGCCAATGATCTGCCCCTGTTTTACTTTCTTGCCGTTACGCATGCCTTTGGCATAGCTGTTCAGGTGGGCATATACTGTGGTGTACCTTTTACCGTGCTTGATGAAAATCGTTTTCCCGTAACCACCCTTACGGCCCTTGAAACTAATCTTGCCATTACTGGTGGCTCGAATTGGTGTGCCACGAGGTGCCGCATAATCAACCCCACGATGTGAACGCCATTTCTTTAATACTGGATGCCAGCGCTTCTTGGTGAATCGCGAGCTGATGCGGGAAAACTTGACTGGCGTTCGCAGAAAGGCTTTACGCATGCTCTTACCGGTGGGCGAATAATACTGCTTATCATCTTCCGCATCTGTGTAGCGTACAGCCTGATAACTCTTACCCTGGTTGACAAACTCGGCAGCGATAATGTCTCCGTCGCCAATCTTTTCACCATCCAGATATTTTGTTTCATAGATAATTGAAAATTGGTCGCCACTGCGGATATCAAGGGCAAAATCGATATCCCAACCAAAGATGCCTGCTAGTTGCATGATGGTGTTATCACTTAACCCAGCACGACTACCGCTCAGGAATAGTGAGTCCTTGATGGTCCCGGTCGCGTGCGCAGTACGAATTTCAACCTCTTCACTGATGAGTTCTGATTGCCATTGATCTTCCTCTAGTGAAGCAATTAATTGTTGTGTTCTTTTGGGTTTAATACGAAGTGAATGGAGTTGCTTGTTAGCGTTATAGCCAAACTCAACGACTTGACCGACACGAAGGTGTTTGAATCCGGATGCCGCCTTACCCGAGGACATGATGTTATGCAGTGTTGTTGCTTTTTCCCCAGCACGACGAAAAATGAGCGCCATGCTGTCGCCTTTTTTTACCTTAAATTGTTTCCAGTCTAACTGGACCTGTTCGGCTTCTTCTATGCTTGGCTCAGACTGAATTTCAGGTAGATCGGGTAGTTGAACCTGAATGGTTTTAGTCACGGTTTTGCGTGGCACGAATGCGTCACTGGAGGGGAGGGTCAGACCTGCACCGATCAGTGCTATCGCTGACAATAACAATGTCACCTGGACTTTGTTCAAGCGTACTTCCCTCCCTTTTTAAAGTACCGAATAATCTTTTCGGGATAACCCACAGAAAAATAAAGTTTTTGTGATTGTTGTTGCGCGCAAGATTAGCGCAAAGAAAAGGCCGGGGTCAAGTAACTAGCAAGGTTTTCTCAATTAAATCCAGTGGATGACCTGAGGTGCAACATCGTTATAATGGCCGCCTTTTTTTGGACAGGGCTAAGGGTAGATGATCCCGATAGAACAACAGCTGGTAAGTATTAAGAGAGGAGTGGATGAAATTCTGCCCGAGGATGAGCTGATAAAAAAACTTAAGGAAGGTCGTCCGCTAAGAATTAAGGCAGGTTTTGATCCGACGGCACCTGATTTGCATTTAGGGCACACGGTGCTCATCAATAAGCTTAGGCAGTTTCAGGACCTAGGCCATGAGATCTTATTCCTGATCGGAGATTTTACTGGTCTCATTGGTGACCCAACCGGGAAAAGCGCTACCAGGCCACCGCTGACGCAGGATGAGGTGCTGGAAAATGCCAAGACTTATGAGCATCAGGTTTTTAAGATTCTGGATGCCGAAAAAACCACTGTATTCTTTAATTCTTCCTGGATGGGACAGATGAATGCGGCAGACATGATCCAGTTAGCGGCTAAACATACCGTTGCTCCAATGCTTGAACGGGATGATTTTAGTAAACGTTATGGTGCCGGCCAGTCCATTTCTATACATGAGTTCCTTTACCCATTGGTACAGGGCTATGACTCGGTAGCACTCAAGGCAGACGTTGAGCTGGGCGGTACCGATCAGAAATTTAACTTATTAGTGGGCAGGCAGCTACAGGAATCATATGGGCAGAGTCCTCAGGCTATTTTGACGATGCCGATCCTTGAGGGGCTGGATGGTGTCCAGAAGATGTCCAAGTCGCTCAACAACTATATAGGTATTGCAGATGCGCCGAATGATATGTTCGGTAAGATCATGTCAATTTCCGATGATCTCATGTGGCGGTATTTTGAGTTACTAAGTTTTAGGCCGCTAGATGAAATTGAGGGTTTTAAATCGCAGATAGAACAGGGCGAAAATCCCCGAAATATCAAATTCTTGTTGGCAGAAGAGATTATTGCACGTTTTCACGATGAGGCCGCTGCTATTGCTGCCCGTGAGGGGTTTATTGCGCAATTTCAAAAAGGCAGTATCCCGGACGATATCCCAGAAGTTGAGCTGGATGGCGGCGATGATGGTATTCCGATGGCGAATCTCCTCAAAGATGCTGGTCTGGTGAGTAGCACATCGGATGCACACCGAATGGTCAAGCAGGGTGCGGTGAAAATGGATGGTGAGAAGGTTGCAGATTCGAGGATTAAGGTGACAGCTGACGGGCCCTTTATATTTCAGGTCGGGAAAAGACGTTTTGCCAAAGTTACGGTTACCTGAATAAGGCCCTATCTCGGCTTTCCTATCCATGCAGATTGGTTTTGTAATCTGTTGGAAAATAAGAAAAAAAATAAATATTTTAGTTTTATTTAAAATAATCCCTGATTTGCCTTGACGACTACCTTTTTGGCCCTATAATGCGCCTCCTCGTTGCAGCAGCTGCAGCGAATTTCCACCGATACTTTTAGCGATATTGCTGGCTCTAGGGTCGCATGAAATGCTAAAATAATCGGCCCGGTCGAGTAGACCGGTTGTGAGATCTTTAACAATTAGATAGATAATTTGTGTGGGCGCTCGCGTCGGAATGGCTTTGCCATTTATATTCGACAAGAGTGTCCTGACTTTTATAGTCAGTTAATTCGAGTCGAGCAGGATTTGTTGCCCTCAAAAGCAACTAACAAACTTTAAGTGAAGAGTTTGATCCTGGCTCAGATTGAACGCTGGCGGTATGCTTAACACATGCAAGTCGAGCGAGAAAGTTCTTCGGAACGAGTAGAGCGGCGGACGGGTGAGTAATGCATAGGAATCTACCCAGTAGCGGGGGACAACCTGGTGAAAACCAGGCTAATACCGCATACGCCCTACGGGGGAAA
>Ga0126335_1001516_pt1 | contig 13087 bp, 8 predicted proteins | sample OlaspJWI45metaG_FD_108409 | JGI IMG/M metagenome (GOLD analysis project Ga0126335, IMG submission 108409) | Marine gutless worms symbiont microbial communities from Oahu, Hawaii - Olavius sp. 1 OAHU.JWI-45 metaG | ecosystem: Host-associated > Annelida > Digestive system > Unclassified | place...
CTCTGTCTCTCCTGTCTTATTGTCTATCTCTGATATGGGCTTGTTCCCGAAATCAAACCATTGATTGATTGACTGATTGATTTTCTTGAAAAACAGTGTAGGCTTAGTTGGTTACAGTTGCGTATATAGCTGGTCGTGTCGCATTTTACGCTGCGCGAAAGTGCGAGACAACTTGCAGTACTGTGCTGTAACGCTCGCTGGAAGGCAAACGATATCAGGAGAAGCGTAGAAGACATTCAGCTGTAGTCGGGGCAAGACAGGAGTGCTTATACAACTGATTATGACAAATGGCAGAAACTGTACTGGAGACGCAGCGCAAGAAAATGGTTATCAGTTGTCACTATCAACCCTCAGTGATTATGGTCGATGAGTGAATGAATGAATGAATGAATTCGTAGATCTTCATTCATCAAAATAAAATGCGACGGGACTGGTAACAAGTTAGCAACACGTCGCCGATGCAGTGATCTTGCAAGCCTACGGCTGTTTTTCTCCATTACGTGACGTTTCAGTTACTCCCATTGAACTAGAAAAGTGAGAGGGCAACTCGTGGTAATTACTTTGAAGTTCACTTCTGTAGCATTCCTTTAACTAATTTTTGGCAACTTGGCTGTCTGTGTGTTTGTCACGTTGATGTATTGTGCTCAAACGACTGAATCAATCATCATGCGACCTTCACCAGATTGTAGCCCAGCCATTCTAGTTTTCCTGTACTAAATACGAATTCGATAGCTCGAGGGGATCCCCTCATTGAGAGCGTCAAATGGAATGGCGTGGGTACGCAATGCCGGGAACGCGACGCGCATCACCGTTGCCCTCAGAAGTAAAATGAAGATCATCTTCATTTTACTTCACCAGACGGCAGCACATAATACGAAATACAACAAGCGTTCGGCGGTTTGTCAGCGACAGCTGAGCTTCTTGTTAACATCGGTCGCATGCAGCAATGCCTGGTCAGTTCGTTTACGTCGCTGAGTGGACACCAAGTGACGACACGACACAACTCACTGTCAGTGCCGTTGCCAGGCAATGCTTGAATCACCGTCTTTGCCCGATTAGTCATTGGTTCAGCCCGTGTCGAAGACAGCTTGGTAACATAGCTGTATCATTATTGGCCGCCGCGTGTATGAGCTGCGTTACATCAGTTAACTGAAACTATAACTAAATAGTCATTACTAAAATAGCACTGCACCAGGGTAGTGACAATGGCGTAGGCAGAATGTTTTGTTTGGGAGGGGGGAGAATGGGAGTCTGCGGGGTTGGCCCCAACGCGGCAATGTAATGTAATAATAATTTTTGTTGTGGCCTAAATAATTATGGCTACTTGTAGGACCACTAGAGTGTCACAAGTTACAAGCCTAGTTTTAACAGTTGCAGGATCAAATCAGAAAACGAAACACTAAACAGTGGCGGAACCACGGTCGACGACAAGAGAACGATGTTGTGAGGAATCTGACACGGCCGATTAATTGATTGATTGCTTGATTGATCACAATAACAGCGTGCTAGTTCAGTGAGACACTGGCACTAACGCAAACGTCACACGACGTTTTTTCCTCCCACTCACCGACGACTCCACATGCCGCCGTCCTTCGCCGTTCTACCGATGTTCATCAACTTGTCAGCCGCCGCCGCCATCGCCGCCTACTGGTCCTACGACGGCAGTGACACATTGCCGCGGCTTAGACGACCAAAGTCGCGTGGTGTTTCTGATGACTGATAAATGAAAATCCTGGCGTCTGGCGCCCAGTTAACGTGCAATTAATAGTCACCTGCCGACAACATACTTCCGTGTGCCGCCTCACCCCCTCCCACTCCTCCCCTGACCCTTCCCACTCCTATCGGATTCAGTTTTCCCTTCTCTATTCGCCGCCTTTCCGGTAGAAAACATTCATTTCAGCCGACTTCTCTTCCGACAGACCTGCGGTAGACGCCTACCGTATATCGTTCGCGACCTCTGTCTGTCGGTAAGGTTTTTTCTGCCACTGAGCACCGCGCGAAGGTAATTTTGTGTGATTTTAGAGATGTACTATACCGAAAACGGAGTATGCTAACAGACTACATAATGTTTTATTTCTTTCAACATAACTAACATGAGACGAAATTGACTCTAAACAATATACTAGTAAACTGCATGCGGTACGCCCATCACCGAAGGACGGGCTACTGCTTGGACTGGTAGTAGGTTTATGACTGCACACGAAGAAGTTATGCTCTCCACACGGTCGTGTCAGATCGCATATGACGTCCGACGTGGTCCGATTCGGTAACTAGTGATGACCGCAGAAAACTTTTGCAACCCATGTGTTTATCCACGATTAGAATGAACCATACCTGTCTGTGCCTTTCTAGCCGAAACTGGTCCTCATTTGACTACCCAGGAGGGATGGAAGGCTGAGTTGGCCTAGGCACCACAACTGCCTGCTGAGTGTAAACTGCATGCCGTGCGCCGAACACCGAATAACGGCCCAGTTTTCTTTCTCTCTGGCGGCGTGAGCCGTGAGCGGAGTGGTGCTATTGATTGCGCTGACAAGATCTGCGAGTGCAGCATTATGTGCGGGCTGATGACATGCGGTCATGTCGCCTGTCACATGATGGCGACACGCGAGATTTCTTTAACGAAGTGCATGCGATCTATGACTTCTGTGGCAGGTGCTTATACGCAATGATTGCGCTTTGCGTGTTTCTGCTGACTGCTGACTTGATTGTCGATAAGTGAACAGCTAAAGGTAAATGTAAAAGCAAAAATACACTTATTGGTAACCTTATCTCAGAAGCGCTCACGCATTGCAGGCGTTGTCATGGGATATCACAGTGTTACCCGCACACCCACGCGCTTGTCCACGAATGGAGTGAGCCGTACCTGCCTTTGCCTTCCCAGCCGAAGCTGGTCCTCATTTACCGACACATAAGGTCAACAAAACATTTTCTCTTTCAAAATACGGAGCCACGTTAGTGAGATCGGCTGCTGCATGGGCTGATAGTGTGTTTTAATTGCATTTACGAGGTGGCGCCACAGACGGACGGACATCAGGCAGAGAGTATCGTGTATTGCTATCGTCACTGCCAGAGTAACAGCATTGGTGTTCGTTAGCTCATTGCACCGCCACGCCGGAGGTTCGGGGTTGAAGCCGGGGTCAGCCATCACTCAACACAGAGCAATCGAACACAACACGTACTGACGCAGACAAGTTAACAAGGCGCTCCGTTGGCTCGTTAATGTCTCTCACAGTAGGTGGGGGCACTCCGTAAAAGGCTCTGAAACCTACCGTTTTCGGCGAAAAACCGTCGAAGAACAGCCACCGAAAGAAACCATTACGTCGTTCAAGGTCATTCAAGGTCACCGATTTTGGTACCAGCGGAAAGCCGATATCTTGGAAAATTAGATGCATCCGTACCCCATCTTTCTGCTATTTCCATGAATCGTCCATTGTTGTGGGAAATGACGAGTTCCGCAAAGTAGTATACTGGTCTTATGAGTGGCCAAAGTAATTTTTCAAAGACCGCATCGAACCCCTTCTCCCTCATCGTCGGGGCATAGAGACCCCCATCTAATACAATGCTTCTAGGGTCCCCACCGGTCTGCACTCTAAACAGGACGTTTAGCCGTCGCATGATAGACAGATTGACTGTCTGACAGAGCCGGAATCATCAGTCGCAAATGGCCGCATCTCATAAGTTCGACGCCGCCTACAACTGTATTTTTCTGTGTATAGTCGGTGAAATAATTCTATAGGCCCCTATGCAGGTTGTTTACAAGCTGGCCGTCCGGTCAACAGTGACTGTGTTGGCTGTTGATAGTGCTTTCCTAGACAGACGACGAGAGGCAGTAGATGATGCCATATTTAACAAGAGGCCAAAGACATTTGACAAAGGCTGCACCAAATGACCCCGCGCACGCGGCACGCGGCGTACACTGCACGCGCCGCCCCGATTTAAGCCGCGTGACAGACAGACTGACAGACAGACACCGCGAACATCGGTAAGAATAGTCAGCATCTCATGCATTCGATGCAGCCTAAAATTAAGCTTTTCCTCGCTGACAGATTGTCCGGCAATCGACAGCTGTTTGTGTTATGTGGCTGGTGGTAGTGACATCATAATCAAGCAGGTGCCTTTCACACATCCAGCCGACCCGATCCGCCAGACGTTCTACGAATTCATCATCTATTGATTTAGCCTACACATGTACGGTAGTGTGCTCCGGTACGGACTGGTGTAAAATGCGAAAAACACGTAGCTTTGCCATCGCAATTCCGCCCGTTTCACTCGTGATCCACGCCAAAACGGTTTAAAATATCGAAATATGATTTACACTGCAAAAGCGCTAATGTCTGAGGATTTTATGTGCCAAATTTTATGGTTTTAAGTTAGAGGTTCACCCATAAAACAAATGAGTAAAAGAGGGGCTCCCAGCCTGTTAACAGCGAAAATTTGACAAATAATCTGCGATGTCTAGGAAACGGTGCATGATGCGATGTATGTTAGTATTAATGACAAATAGGAAGTCGTATATAGCTATCCATTGGCACCAAAAGCGGTGACCTTGGATGACCTTGAACGGCGTTGTGGCCCCTTATGTCAGTTGTTCGAGAATTTTTCGCCGAAAACGGTAGGTTTCATAGCCTACCACGCCAGATTTACTCAAACTGACCCATGTCTGAGACAAAAATGTTGCCCAGACATTATTTTTTGACAATATATGGGTCGAGGCGGCTACTGGGTTGCTTTCTCTGTGTTAAATAGAGGCACCCCTTTGTCAAAAACGAAAATGTGATCAATACATCGCGATATCGCGGAAACGGTACGAGATACGATGTAAGTTAGTGTTATTTACTAATAGGAAGTCGTACATGGGCTTCCGAAATCGGTGACCTTGGATGACCTCGAACGGCATTCAAAACTCTTATAGTCAATAGCTTCGGTTCTATTTGCACGTAGAGTTGCGATGTTTGCATCTAGTGTGGGTTTTTTGGACTGTGGCCGATTTAATTGTGTGGCCGCCATCTGTGTCGCGTGATCAGAAGTGACCATACCATGTACAGCACGCACCGAAGTCGCAATGAATACTTTTCACCAATGTCCTAGGATCACACTTCCACTTTTAGCCGGCCCGGCGTTTAGCGTGTTACACGTCGGTATTGTATTGCCATCGTATTTCCGTCTGCCCGTTTTTTGTCACGAGATCGTAAGTGACCAGGACGACGCGCGCTATCTCGGCGTTAACTAAGCTTCTTGTACCGTCAATGTTATGGTAAGGATTTAGGTTATTTTTGGTTAGGGTTAGGAACTTGGATTAGTGTTAGGGTTAGAATTAGGGTTGCGGCTAGTTTACTGACAGTTGTCGATTTCGCACTTTGGCATTTTCGCATTTTATACATTTACCGCCGTGCACCGACTTCGCAGGACATTAACGGCTTCAGCAGCTGCGTCAATCTTCGTCTGCTATCGGCGCTTTCGCTTGTTTTTCGGGCACTGAGTAGTAGTAGTAGCGTACATGTAGTAGTAGTAGTAGTTGTTGTTGTTGTTGTCGTAGGCAGTGATGTTAATAAGACTTTCTCTTCGAGACCAAGACTCTATTGAATGCCTCAGTAACCAGTGCAGTACACTGTGATGTCGTTAATATATCGTTAGGCCTGGGGGTGTGAACAAGAAACTTTATCACTTAACCAGATTCTAGAACGTTATCATTCTATAAGCGCAAACATTTCAAACAAAACATGTTAACTGTACTAGAAATGCAAAATAGATTGATCAGTGATCGTTGACGCAAAAGTCTTGAGAGTTCTAAGACTTTCTGTCTCAAGACCGAGACTGGGACCAAGACTTTGTTTTTTGTCTTCGGGGTGCCTTGAGTCCTCATCACTGGTTGTATGGTTCAACATTCCACTGGATACATTTCACGGAGGATCTTTACGGCTATTCACTTGACCGGTGCAAAAGTCGAAAAGAACCAAGTTATATCATTCAACGAACGTAAAACACGCAGCTTGTCAGTCTTTCGGCCGCATCAAATGCAAAACGCGCATCGTGCGGCCTATTGCGACCGATGATCTCGCAGCGTGGTATGTCAGTCAGTCAATCTGTCTGTCTGTCTCCCACTCGGCTGAGTTGTGCAAAAACAGCTGAACGTATCGAGGTCTTGTTTGGGATGAAGACTTGCGGATCGACCCAAGGCACGCTGTGTTAAACAGTGATTTTTAATCCCCCTAATGCGAGGTGGTTCGATGCGGCCTTTGCCAAACTACTTTGACCATTTGATCACATTCAGTATGAGCTTACTCCATAATTTATCTGCCTTCTACATGCATAACACCGGCTTGCATGGAGCTGGCGTGCGCTCGTCGTCGTCGACGGCTTCAAAGAAGCAAAACAAGCTGCTCAACCCGAGGCAATACCACAAATACCGACGTCTCTCTCTCTCCACCGCCCCCTCACACTGGCATGCCGACTTTACATGGTCAATACATTCTGCCTCTAGGACACTTAGCTCAACACAGTTCAGTCCGATCTCAAGATCACAAACCGGTCTTAACTGAGTCCAGTACTTTGCCGTGGAACAAACTTCTCGGTTCTCTTCGCGTTATTTATCAGTTAGATACACCACACATATCTCCTCTAACTTCCTGCTGTTGCTCCGAACCGGTTGATCACCACAGATCGAAAATTCGTAACCTGCATTTTTAGAATTCGTGAAAATTCACGAATTTATTCAAAATTTAAAAAAATTCGTTTAAGATATTCGTGGTATGGGTGTAGCCATTCAACGGAATATTTCTTTCGGTTACTAATAACTAAGAAACGTTTTGTGTATGATTGCTTGCAATAGAAATAGTAACGTGTTTCGTACTAACACCCACAATACGAAGACAGCTTATGGTGATTTTCAACGAACGAATGCACCACGTAAACATAAATACTAGTTACATTTGTAAAAAAATCACAAATTTTTACGAACTATAAAAACTCGTAAAGTTCGTTGTCTCGTTGAATGTTGACTATTTGTCTCGCGGTGTCTTCCATTCTCGTGCTAATAAGTTAAAGCAAATATCTCTGCGTACGTCACCGTAAACCGTGCCTAGAATGCCCGCCGTACGTCATCGCGATACTGCGGGCTTTTCTTTCTTGTAAGGCTAGAAGCTCAGCGATCGCTGACAAACCGCCCGACGCTTACCATGCTGTGCTGTCAAGAGCTGCCCTCTGGTGAATGACTGCGATTACTTGGCCGGATTTTTGTCAACTATTGCCTACCCCTCTCCCATTTGACGCACTCAGTCCCATCGAGCTTATCGGGTCTATATTTGGCACGGGAAAACTAGAATGGCTGGGCTACAATCTGGTGAAGGTCGCATGATGATCGACTCAGTCGTTTGGGCACAATACATCACCGTGACAGACACACAGCCACGTCGCGATAGCAAATGCAGCGCCAACGCATTGGCGTCGGGCGGCCAAAATACGAGACAGTGACGGTGATGATGTCAAACTGAGCTAGGCGAGTTAAAACGAATTTATTTAAATCGATCGTTACGTGACGTGTGAGTGACAGCGTGCGTGTACCACCTGTTGGTAGGCCAGGTATACCCGATGGACGGCTTAATGCTACCTGTGCTGTCGCTGCTGCTGATGCAGATGTTTCGATTGAACCTACGGCGCCGCCGCATCTTGGATAATTAGCGCCGGATGCGTTGCCACGACAACCGCTGCAGAATGCGGCGAAGTGTTTTGGAGTTTGCGTGTGAGAAAAAGAGAGGGAGAAGGAAAGGGGAGGACTCGAATGTGGGGATAAGTTGAGAACGATGGTTGGATCAGTGGTGGTCAGTGAATTAAGACGGATAAGGTTAGATATTTATCGACTGACGTATAGTGGCACAGTGTAGCAAATGTCAGACGGCGACAGAATAAGGTAGGAGCAAGTGGCTAAAGTAATTTCGCAATGACCGCATCGAAAAATGCGCCATCTGGCGAATGAGTTCGAACGGGTGTATTGCCGCCCGACGCGTACTGCATTTGCTACGGCGACGTAGCTGTCTGTGTGTCTGTCACGTTGATGTATTGAGCCCAAACTACTGAGTCGATCACCATGCGGCCGTTACCAGATTGTAGCCCAGCCAGCCGCGTAAGGTAAATCGCAGTCATTCACCAGAGAGCAGCAGTGTCTGGCGGTTTGTCAGCGATAGCTGAGCTTCTTGTTTACATGCGGTACAGCGGGCGGCATTGCCCCGCCAAGAGTCTTCAGCATATACTGGACAGACAGACAGAGAGACTGACAGAGAGCAAAGCGTCTTGAAGTTTGAGTGACCGAGAGAATTAGACATACCACGCTACAAGAACATCGCTTGCAATAGTCCCGTATATGAGTTTGCACCTCATGCATTCGATGCGGCCTAAGAATGTCAGTACTGAGAAGAAGATAAAATAACAGCCTTAATGATAACACTGTACATGTAAAAACGAAACAATTACAAGAAGCATATTGAACATATATGACACCATATCAAATGTGTGCTACATGGCAAGTGCGCTCGCAGTGCCGCTGGAATGTCACGTTAATATTCTGTCAGCGTCTTGCCAAGACGACGTCGTCAATACTCGCGCTGTCGGCGCGACGTCGTAAAGATGTCGCAATGATGTCTCGCGGTCTTTATTGTGCGTTGTTAGAACTACATTCCACTGCGCTGACTTGGTCACAAACCCTCGGTAGCAGACAGGTTCGACTCATCTCGACATGTCACATGCGATAAGAGAGACAGGTTCGCGACTGGTTGCGACCAGCGCGCGACAGGTCGGCGACATACACGCAATATGCGACCAGATCTGTGACCAGGTTCTCTATTCGCGTAATGGAATCTGGCTTTCAGGAAGTCGTTATGATGCGAATTGCCGCTTCGTTAACGCCGGCTACCACTACGACTAGTACGATTATGACTACGACTACGACTATACTACTACTACTACTACTACTACGAGGGCAACCAGTGCAAAGCCAGAATGTCAGCCACCCACAAAGATGAGGATGTTCGGAAATAAAGTATCGATTTGGTTTTGTGTACACGTATATACCTTCAAGCGACAACCCTGACAATAGTGTCAATTAGTAAGCTGTTAAGAATAGGACCATGAGGCGTCGTTGTTTACCGAGCAACATATATATCTGAAAACGATAACAAAAAAATACAAAATGCAGCTCCATCATGGAGCGCAGCCAGAGTAATTTCGCGAAGACAAAAACATCATCATATTTTCTTCCATACCCTCGCTGTGGGGGGTCGGAACTTTTATCTTAAACATTGTGCACTGGGTCACCTAAAGTCTCCACCCCAAATTGGACCTTGATCCGTTCAGCCGTTTTTGCACATCGCAGCCGCGTAACAGACTGACAGACACCACGCTACGGGATCGTTGGTCGCAATAGGCCGCGTTATGTGCGTTGCGTATTCGATCGAAATCAAGACAGGCTGCATGTTATTGTCATATGTGATTGCGTTTTTTGCACACCAGTGATTGGCCGCGAAGGTCGTCTTTACAGGTAAATGTAAAGGTAAATGACCCTTGTTATAGTGCCTCTTTATGAGGCATTGAGGCGACCTCATCATAAAAGCGTTCAGGTATGGCACGCGTTGTCAAAGGATTACACAGTTTTACCTGCCATCCATGCGTTCATTTACGAATAGAAATTAAACCGTACCTGCCTTCTTAGCCGAAGTTAGTCCTTATTTACCGATCCCGGAAGGATGGAAGGCTGAATTGGCCTAGGCACCACAACGATGAGTGAGCAGCCCACCTGGAGTGTTGTGTGACGAATGACGCAGTTGTTAAGTGTCTAAACCGCCACGACTCACTGCAACTAGAGCGCAGGGGCCAAGCGTCGTACTCATGACCTTGAATGACTCGGTGGCTTAGTGGTCATCCCCGCGTCTCTCGACGCTCATAGCCGGCTGCGTTTCCAGTTGCCCGGTGAGGCGTGACGGTCTGAGCAGCTGATAACTGTGATTTCCGTCACGTAGCGGTTACGAGAAAACTGTTTGCTCACCATGGTGGCGCCTAGGCCAACTCAGCCTTTCATCCCTCCGGGGTCGGCAATTGAGGACCAGCTTCGGCTGGGGAGGCAAAGGCAGGTATGGTGTATTCCAATCGTGGATAAACGCGTGGGCGGCAGGTAAAACTGTGTGATCCCCTGAAAACGCGTGCTATACCTGAGCGCTTTGACGGCGAGGCTTCTTCGCGAAGAGGCGCTATGTCAAGTGTACTTTACCTTTACCTTAAGCCACCGAGTCACCCTACTTCTACATTACTTATTGTTCGCCGCTGCGCTGTTGCAACTGCAGGAGCTGCTGGAGTACGTGTTCGTCGTCGTATTTACGCTCGAAGCGATCATGAAGGTTGTCGCTTACGGCCTCATCTTTCATCCTGGCGCCTACCTCCGCAACGGCTGGAACGCGCTCGACTTCGTTATTGTCATCGTCGGGTGAGTATACGGCCAGCGCGTTGTTTCTGCAGTTGTTGCGTCAGCCGTCTTCTACCGCCAGCCACTTCCGGTATATTAGCAACGATTGGGACTTGGATTGGGACCTATAAGTCCAGGACGAAGGACTTGAGATGTCAACGTCAACGGCCAAAAGGAACACCAAAGCTGACAATGATCACGAACTTTATATGTACGGTAAACATTTGGCAAACGGCAATGACTCCAGAAGTTTGTCCGACGTTTTCTATGTCGGTAAAACTCTGTATCCAGTCTACATGTCATCAACTGCACGAACATTCAACGACCTCAAGAGTCAAGTCCAAGGACTAACGCCACTGACCAGTTCCAGTTTTAGGGTGCAACTCACCGGGTACGTGAGGACATGACCCCTATTTTGGGAGACAGCATTGTGTTTTCACTCAACCTTTACCTTCTGTGCTCAGGCGTTTTGTGAATGAATAAATAAATAAATAGAAAATAATATTATTGTCGTCAGATGCATTTATAAGCAGGAAAATTGCAACAAAAATGAGTTTTCGGCGCCGACTCTATAGCCGGATTAGAGAAACTTACTTCATAAGAAATGGGAGAAGAGGGGATAGAAAGGGGACGGCAAAGGGGGAAGAAGGAGGAAAAAAAAGGTCGATGGAAAGCAAAGGGAAATCAAAGAAGCACCACGTTATTGTGTCCAGTTGCGTCCCTGACTGTTTTGTGTCTCGACTGACGATATTGGCTAACGGACCGTAACTTAGCCATTAAATAATAAACGCAGTTTCCTGGTAACTTCGTTTGATTTGATTCAAGCGTGAGTGAAAGGCTTGGTTCATATGCGATAACTTTCTCTCTTTTATCTGGGGTCCTATGTCGCCCTACACCCCCACTAGCATTTCCCTCACTTCCATTTTCAGTATGCTTTTGGTGAATATTATACACTGTGTCTCGAAAACGTACCACCGCGCTTTGCTGAATCTAACTTTGTCAAACCTGTGGAAACCTAATGTTTACTTTTTGACTTCCCAAGGTAATGCAACAACCTACCTAAAGTGAAATGGAAAATGTTAAAGTGTTTCATACTAAATTTTGTTTTCTTTCCAGCGATAAAAGACTTCTGAGAATCGGTTAAGGTTTGACAAAGCTAGCGCCAGGACGCTTTTGAGACACGGTGTAAGTAGCCTATGACAAGTGCACGACTGGTTATTATTCGTAGTCAATATGCAGCACATATCCGCAGACTTATTTCTGACTTCTAATTAAATAATAAATTATTTCTGTCGTCGCTCGTCATCGTCATCAGCTGTTCGTTGTATCGCGGTTATTTTAGTTACTACACGTTACTATTAATAGACGTGATTACTTACTTATAGACTTAGATCCTCCCACTCTTACTGTAGTATTGGGCGACGAGACTATCACCGACTTGATCACTGGCCACTCTGTGAACACCACTCCAGCTGACTCTCATCTCCTCATCATCCTGGAATGTCTCTGTCGCCAGGTCTTTCTTAGACGTGATTACGGCTCAGATTGTCTGTAATTAGCCTTCATTGAGCGAGCATCTCGGCAGTCTCATCTGCTAAGTTATGACGTCAACGTTCACAATACAGCAGCTGCTGCAACCGGCTGATTCTACCGCTTGTACGTGCCGATATGAATGCAGTGCGAATGCGACGTCTTGGACGATTTTTGCTGTCCGACGCCTGTGCGTTGGCGCGGCATTTGCTATGGTGACGTGGCTGTGTGTCTGTTTGTCACTTTGATGTATTGCGCCCAAACGACCGAGTCGATCATCATGCAACTTACACTAGATTGAATCCCAGCCACTCTAGCTTTTCCGTTTCAAATATGAACCCGATAGCTCGAGGGATTGAGGACGTCAAATGGGAGAGTGGTAAATAAAAGTCGGAAAATCCGGCCAATAAATCGCAGTCATTCACCAGAGGGCAGCTCTTGACAACACAGCATGGAAAGTTGTGCTTCATAGCGTTTTGTGTCAAAATCTTAACATCGGCGTGCTCGAGCGTCGGGCGGTTTGTCAGCGATGGCTGAGCTTCTTGTTTCAATTTTGCATTAGATACGGTACGGGGCAAAACGAAACAAATGGCCAAAGTAATTTAGAGATTGTCGAATTAAACGTAGCGCCATCTGACGAGTGCAGTCGAAATCGCAGCAGCCGTATTTGTACAGAGAAACTTTCCCACTCCCCTTACCATCGCCGTCGGTGGATCGGGGACTCCCATCCAACACAATGTTCCTTGGACACTAGGAGTCTTCACCCCAAACAGACGTCCATCCGTTTAGCGGCTTTTGCACGGCTCAGACGCGTGACAGACTCACAATCACACCACGCTACGGAAACTTCTTTTGCAATAGTCCGCATTTGGTGCCTAAAACTGTTTACAGACGGCGTATTATGCGCCGCCTACGTAATAATTTGCCGTTTGATATCAATCGTGTGCTTTTGTGTGTCAGACCAAAAGTCGGCTTATGGACTTGTTTTTGCTACACGCACATCGTTGCGCGAGGCTTCACTCCAGAGAGAAGTCTTGTAGAGTCGTGGCGATCCACAATGAGCCTGAACAAAAGTCAAGTCCTTCGCCCACTGGGCGGCGCTGATCTCAA
>Ga0126335_1001517_pt1 | contig 13087 bp, 13 predicted proteins | sample OlaspJWI45metaG_FD_108409 | JGI IMG/M metagenome (GOLD analysis project Ga0126335, IMG submission 108409) | Marine gutless worms symbiont microbial communities from Oahu, Hawaii - Olavius sp. 1 OAHU.JWI-45 metaG | ecosystem: Host-associated > Annelida > Digestive system > Unclassified | place...
AACACAGTGGAGTGGTTCTGGTGGGACTGAAGCCTATCTCGGTGGCCAACTGGCTTCCTTCAGTGCTTGGACGCTGTTGGTTGGGTCATCTGGCCTGTAAAAATCGTCCCCGAAATGACCTATGAAGTGTCGAGTGGGACGTTAAACCTCTGCTCACTCACTGCAATGCAGGACAAAGCAAACAAGCGTCGTGATGACCTCGAAGACTCACTGCAGGCACAGCAGTACTTTGCTGATGCCAACGAGGCTGACAGCTGGATGCGTGAGAAGGAGCCGATTGTTGGTAACACAGACTGCGGCAAAGACGAGGACTCGGCTGAGGTCTGTACTTCTAAGTGACTGTTCACATGGTGCTGTACTGGCTTCTGTATCACAATTAGCAGACAGTGTGCATTTCATAGGGCTGTGTAGTGTACTTAGTAATTTGCTGGTTCCTCCTTCACGAATGGCAAAATAAGCTGGGTGTCTGTCTGGGTGGGTGGGTGACTGTTTTTCTCCAAACAATATCTCAAGACTGAAAAGGCCTAAGGACGTCAAATTTGGCACAAAGGTGGCGTCTGATATGAGGATGACGCATGCACTTAGATTTTTGGAGGAAAAAATTTCATTGCAGCAAAATTTGCAAAAAAAAACTCAAAAATAGAGCAATAAATGCCAATTTTACAAAAACACTCACACATTGGCAGCACGTGTACACATGCACAGCGTATATATGGCGCCACCATGTGAGTGGATTCTCCATAACAAGCGGAGCACCGAGGACTGTGTGATTGTCACCTTACTTGTCTCTTAATTGTTGTTGCAGAACACTACTGTATTGTAACCTTTATTGTCGCTACTTGTCTGTAGTAGACAGTTTGCTTGCACAGTGTAGACTAATCCAGAAGGAACAACATTGCAATGGTTACTTTCAAGGCTTGATAGTAATGCGGATTTTTTATTTTACAACAGTACCTGCTTTGGTCACACTCACCATTTCCATTCATGACAATTGCAAAGCTGACATCTTATCTTATAGTAATTTGTTTCATGTAACTTGGTAGGCACTGCTGAAGAAACATGAAGCCCTCTTGTCTGACCTTGATGCATATGGATCAGTGATTGATGGACTGCGTGAACAAGCAAAGGAGTGCAAAGTAAGTTGCCACCAAATTAATGAATCATCATCATTTGTAGCTTTTATTTGTGCACCTTTGTCCATAAAATTGTCAAGCTAATCTGTGGATAAATGAATGCTTTGGTAACCAATACATTTTTAGATATCATGTTTTCATATTTTGACTTAATTTATCCTATTTTTGATTTTACATTGCCGATAGACATCACTTCTAATTGTTTAGTGTAAAAACTACAGTTTATACAAATGTGACATGCATGCATCGAAAACAGCAAAAATCGTAAAAGGTGATATTAGCTGCCATTTGTTGCCACAATGTCAACATGCTGCTGAGTTATATCACATTTTATGATTTTTGCTGTTTTTGATGCGTAATGTCGCCATTGACATTTGTAGAAATTGCAGAAATCCTTTTCCTTGCCTGAAACCACATCTTTTCAACCATTCTGCAAAAAAATCTGTTGAGGGGTCTGACCCTTAGGCTGGTTTGAGAAAAAAAACCATAACTATATATATGAGTACGCTAACTTGAGGAAAGCTCCCCCGAAGATTCCCTTGGGTGGAATGATACCTAATTTGGCACACCGGGTTGTCTTTGAGACCTTACCAGTTGTGACAAGTTTTTTGCGAACCAGTTCAGGGGTTCCGATTTTGTGGCAGGTCAAATTTGGCCATTTTCTATTGGCTTAACTGTTAACACAGTGTTATGCTACTGCGCACTCTGTGATTGTCATCAGTTATTATAGAACTGACGACTTGCCAATATGATGCTTGTTTTACAGCAACAAGAAGCACCTCAGATTGATCAGATTGGCCGTGAGTCAGTCGTTGCTCTCTATGACTATCAAGAGAAGAGTCCTCGTGAAGTCTCAATGAAGAAGGGTGATATTCTCACACTTCTTAACAGCTCAAACAAGGTTCATTTACTTTGTATGGCTTTCACTGCTTTGTTACACTGGCAACTGACTCCTAGAGTAACAGCCAAGGCAACTGTAATGCTGTAGCAACAAGTTATTAAGTTATTGTTATCTTCTATCCAACAGGTGCCCTTCTGTCTATATATAAGATGCTTTGTGTGTATGTATGTACATGGTTTGTCAAAAAAACCAGACCAATTTTGAAAGGTTGTAGCTGCTATATATAACGTCATAGAAATACGTTCTATACACCAGATTATCAATGCTTTATCCAGAGTATGACTGGTGCTTTAAATTTCATTAAATTTCTGTATTTTTTGCGCAGCTTTAGTGAAACAATGCACACCCCCAAAATGGCATGATTTTAAGCGACGACGTATCCGCTTCACTTAAAATGAATGATAGACACAGATTCATCACCGATTCTTGAACATCTGTCAGTTGAGATGACAGTCAACATTTCTACTCTGTGCATGACAACCGTGGAGAGACTTAGGCGGGAAAGTGCCCCACATCGTGAAATAACTAGATGTGTGTCGATTGTGGTCCAGACTATTCAGTGGACAGTTTTCTGGTTCGATAAACTCCAGTGCATCATGAGACTGCAGGTTTAACAGTCAAGTGACGTGATGTCAGCAATGTGCTGTCGCCCCATCCTGTTGGAAAATGATATTGTGACGAATGTCATTTTAAGGACATTCTCATAGTAACACAGTTTGTTTTTGCTGATGGATGTATAAAAACGACTGACATTTCCCAAGTTTTGATACAGCAGTAGCTTTCTGACCTCCAACAATCGTTTGTCACGCCCTTCTGGAGAGATGTTAAGTTTTTCTCAGAGTAGCTGAGGTTCTTGTCCGATTGAATTTTTTGGATGCTTGACGTTTCTGGCACTGTGTATTTTCTAGATGGCCAGGTTATATTCTCACTAAAGGCATTATTATTTTATAGTAGTGTTATTATGAAGGGCAGCCGGTCATAGTTGTTCGCTGATTTACAAACTAGTCACCATGAAACACTCCCCTGTGTGGGTTCCGGGGCTTGAATAGACCCACTAAACCAGGCATCCCTCAACCTCCGTTGCCTCATTTGGTTAAATGATGGTTTGGAGTAAAAAAGGGAATATTAACACAGCTGCTCTAGTTACTATACTACTGTGCAATACTTTTGTTGTACAATGTTCTAGCCAGCTTATAGGTCCAGCAGATTGGGTTTTTCTCACACTGGGACCCTTACTCTGTGCTTAGCCTGGAGGCGGTTGCCTACAGTTCATATTGTAACATGATGGAGTGGTTCTGGTGAGATTGGCCACCTGGCTTCCTTGAGTGCTTTGACACTGTTGGTTGGGTCATCTGACCTGTAAAAAATTGTCCTGGAAATGACCTATAAAGTGTCACGTGGGATGTTAAGCCTCTGCTCAATCATCCCATGAAACAGTGGTGTACCATGTAATGTAGTATTATTGCATATATGTCACGTGATACAAAATGTGGGTATATTGTTGTTTGTCTGCATATACACACATTGTGTGACACTTTGTGAGAGCGTTTGCTGGTGTTGTTAGGACTGGTGGAAGGTGGAAGTCAATGACAGGCAAGGCTTTGTGCCGGCTGCCTACGTGAAGAAGATCGACTCCAACTTAACGGCATCACAGAACAACCTTGCTGATGAGTACACCATTTCTGTGCGCCAGCAGCAGATTGAGAACCAGTACAAGAACTTGCTGGATCTTGGTAAGCAGCGCAAGGAAAAGCTGGAGGAATCTTGCAAAGCCTACCAACTTGTGAGAGAAGCTGGCGAACTGGCCCAGTGGATTGCAGACAAGGTTATTAGGCCATAATGTTGCTAAATTAGAATTTCTTTTTTGCAGTTTTATTTTTATAAGCAACTTTTGAGTGATGCGGTGCATGGGTTTGGTCTGGGAAATGTACAGCAGGCCTGATTTGTGTACTGGCTACATGAAATGAAAGGCAGGTTTAGTTTTGTGAAGGTTAGTAGTTTTTTAACTGTTGTTTTTGTTGAATATTAAATTAGGGGCCATCTGCAGGTCAGCCGCCAAGAAATGCTGCCAGCGTAAACCAGCTCTAAGTAACCAGACAGCTAGGCTGAGTGAATTTGGCTTACAGCGGCTCAGTAGCCAACGAGAAGTGCTTTTTGGCTAGACAAGCCCACACCAAGGAGCTAAGCATAGGCATAATAGATTCTACATTTTATAAGTAGAACATATTTCCACAGTGGGTTTCACCCTTGTGGTGTAATATTTAGCGTAAAATGACAAAACGTTGATGGCCATGTAAGTTTGCATGCAGTGCAGCCTGTGTAAACAAAATGTACGAAAAATTTGCTCTGATAAGTCGTTCTACGTGGCGTTAGAGTTTCACGTGTCAACGTTTGTTTACATTTTACTCAACCAAGCCAAAGTGTCTAGACAGCTCACTGGGCTGACGAGCCCTTTGCAAGGCTGACCAGCCAATCTAGGCATGTCACTTGACATGGCCTTGGTTTCATGCTTTATATATTAATAAAGCATATTTGCTATGTAAAGTTCGTCTACAAAATTACTTGTAATTTTGTTGAGTGGATGTTGAAACATCCTGCTATGGCTATTTTTTAACTGCTTTGAGTGATAACTGTATGTGACTAATGCACTTGTTTACAGATCAACCAGTATCTGCATAGATGTTGAATGCATTGTAGGAAACTGTGGCACTATCAGCTGAAGTAGGCGAGGACTTGGAACAAGTTGAAGGAGTTCAGCGCAAATTTGATGATTTTCAGAAGGTAAATCAACATCTTAAAGCATTTTTTGACAAAACATTACTCTCTATTTGTGCACTGTAACCTTTTATATTGTTCATGAACTAAATGATCACAATATGTGAACACAGGATCTGAAGGCAAATGAGGCTCGTCTGGTGGAGCTGAATACAATTGCCGAACGTCTGACGGCAATGGGTCAGACTGAAGCTGCCGAAAAGATTCGCATTCAGATTGAAGACTTGAACAAGAGATGGGCAACACTACAGCAGGTGACACAGGAACGGGCTCAGACACTTGGCAGTGCACACGAGGTGCAGCGCTATCATCGGTAAGACAATTCTGAGTGACTGATATCTGTCTCAGGGTGGAAATATAGATAGCAGTTATTATTTATTATGGGAAGTTTTGATGGCTAAGGTTTTGGCAGTGATCACAACTTAGTGCTAGTCTGAACTAGCACAGTAGAAACTATGATGCATATGTTACAGTACATGCAGGTGTATACGGGTTTAGCTAGTTAAGTCTCTCTGTTAGCAGAACTTGGTGTATGCTAATACAAGTTATATAGCATGGACATTATAGTGTTGAAAAGGGAAAGTGACTCTGGTATACTGACCTGTTGAGCAGGTTCAAGTTTGCTTTATCCATTTGTTCTGCATGACAAAATGTCTCCTAGCTTTTATATAGTGAATGCAAAGTTATGTACTGTTAGCTTAACTACCTTATTAGTTGTATCTGTTTGGTATTTGTAGATAGTCACACATTTTATTCTGTTCCTTATTTTTGTAGTATTATGTTCTACCAGTCATATTATATAGTTATATTGAGCTGTCGCTGGATGAAAGCAAGGTTCTGTTAAGCATAAAATGTAGTGAGCTTATGTTCCAGTTCGTTCGTTGATGTATTTAACGCTGTTTGCTGTTATGTGATATCCATTAGAGATGCTGATGAAACAAAAGACTGGATTGAGGAGAAGGAGATTGCACTGAACTCGACGGATTTCGGCCATGACCTTGCTACTGTACAGCGTCTGCAACGCAAGCATGATGGACTGGAACGTGACCTTGCAGCCATCGGTGAGAAGGTGAAGGATCTAGATGATACTGCACAGCGCCTGATTATGACACATCCCGACCAGGAACAGAGTATCTATGAGCATCAGCGAGAGATCAATGACCTTTGGACTGGGCTTGCACAGAAAGCCGAAGCCAGAAAAGCCAAGTTGCTGGATTCACACGATCTTCAGCGCTTCTTGAGTGACTTCAGGTCGGTCTTCGTTGTAGTCAGCTTGGTTTAAGATTAACTGCACATTTTTGTTATTATGTAGCTTAAGTTAACTAATGTGATAATGTATGTCTCTCTGTAGCGATTAATGGAACTAAACTTTGAAACTTGTCATGTGAACGTTAGTTGGCAGTTGGGGTTAGTTTGAATGTCCATAGAATGGTTTATTTGTTTCGTCATTATACGAATGAATCATGATGGCCAGTGAAACATGCTAATATATATGTCCCGAAGTTGAAATGTCACACGAGGGCAGAGCCTGAGTGTTGACATTTCAACTGAGGAACGTATATATTAGCATGTTTCACGTCACCATCATGCTTCATCTGTTTTGTCATATCACTACTAAAATAACAAATAATATTTTAACCTCAGAAATTTCAGCAAACTTATTACGTTAGCCGTCACACAGAACCGCCAATATAGTTTGTTACCGGTTGTTCATAGTATACTTTGATGTTAATTTCAGTAATATGAAAGGCTTTTATTCCAAAATTTGATTAAAAAGTAACTTTTAACATGAATAAATATTGCAAACACAACCTTGCGTATGCCATAGGTCTAACGTAAACAGCACCATGTAGAAAGTATGTAAGCGATAAACATTTTTGTCATAATTTTCGTGAAAATAAATAATACTTTTATCAGCAACTTGTTCATATATGCTTTCAGAAAAATGAAAAACTACGAGCAAACGATTTGACACCATATCTGCCCCTATGTCATATCAGTGCTTGACGTGAAAAGAATTACGTTACTTTTTACCGTTGGGCATTGAAATATGTCTTAACGTTTGACATATTATGTCCAATGATCGTGCCTCAGAGAGTGAGATAACCGATTATATCTAATGTCACGTGAATGAAGTTGGACTAATAGGAACACAGTATTTTAGTTAAGTGATGCGACAATTTGAAATGATCTCTGTTCATGTAGAGATCTGATGTCATGGATCAAGAGCATGATGGCTCTGGTCTCATCTGATGAACTTGCTAAAGATGTGACTGGTGCTGAGGCATTGCTTGAAAGACACAAGGTCTGTTAGTAGCCATAGTTTTGTGCGTTTTTGTAACTGATGAACATGTGATGCAGTTATAATGATAATAATGAGCTAACAATAACGGTGACATTTTGGGCTCATAACAAGTGACAATGCATGTAACACATGGCTAATACTGTTAACATAATGCCTGACAGGTTGGTAATTACTTGGAACTCACATAATTACCATAACTATTTTTTGGCAGTGTTGAATATGTGTATGTATTTTAATGTCTTATTTGTTCACAGCATTTGAGTGTTGTGTTGATTAAAGTATGATTATTGCTCAGCATATAGCTGTCACATGTTTTGCTGACCATGGCTTACGACAGTTTTCGTGGGTGATGTTGATACCTACATAAGCATAAAGTGTTCAGTATAATTGCATTGCAGAATTTGCATAGGGAGATAGAAGCACATTACTTTGTTGTGAAACCATCACCAGATGAACAGAGGGTATGCTGATACCGGGGTGTACATAGTCCATACTTGTACTGTTTTGGCATGGTGTTGCATGGAGTTTTGAGAATGTAGTTGCAGTACTTGGTGGATTTCAAGATAATTACAGCAGCAGTGTTGTAATTGTTGTTAGTTGCCCGGCTAATGAATCGTGAAAGCTTAATTTAGAAATTAGAATGACAGTAATTATTTGCTTATTTTTATACTTTTGCTGCAGTCAGCCAGGGCATCTCAGTGCAAACTTACATAAAATTCAGTGTATAATTTTTAGGGTGATCATATGAGCTACTAGCAAATGAGGATTACTAGTTGCTGTTACTATATATTCTTTTTATCATTTTTCCAGCCCACAATAGTGACAAATTTGGAACTCAGCATGCTTGTAGGCTCTGTGATAGGGGACACCCATCCTACTTTGGGGGTTGTGTGTACCTTGGTGTGTTTGTAGACTGATAGGTGGTTGATGCCCTAGTGTGTTCTGATGGTTATTAGGTTTTCAGGATTATAACAAATTGGATTATAACAAAGGTTACAAAGAAGTGGTTGGCATTATCGATTGCAAGTCCGAATCATTATGATTTTTGTTAGTTGTTAATGATGTATGGTTAGCTTGTATTTTCAACTAACCAGCTAATTTATGAGATTTGCATGTGTGGATTCTCTTGTCATAGTAGAAATGATGTTTCTGTTTTCTGATTGATAACAGAAACATCTATTGTTGAAGCTGTCAAGTTATGGCAGTGTACAGTTTAAACTGTGATTTTTGTTAGCATAAGTATTGGTGGATATTGCAGAGTGTGTAGTGTGAGCATGGTTATTTTGATGTTTGGTGATGCAGATATTTTCGATACATGGTATAAATTGGTGTTATTGATTGCGGATCTGCTGTTCATCATCAGCAGATTGATAATGATGTCGGTAGATTCTTATAGTAGTAACATCGCAGTGATTTTTATGCAGTTCAATTTGGCAAATTGGGTGGTTGGCTGATCAGTACGTAATATGTAATACTGGAATATTTGACTAGGTGATGTAACAGTATTTTTGTCATCATAATTTCTCAGAAAATACAAGTGCCTAAGGTTGTAACTTGTCATACAGCTCAGTATGAGGGTGATATCAGCATATAGTTATTACGATATAAGAATGAACTAAGCCAGCACATTGACCCACTGCAGTGCCAGCATACTGCAAGAATGAAAGTTTAGCGGCTAATTCAACGGCCTATGATGCATTTAAAGTGTCAGTAATAATAAATGGCAGTAAGGAAGTCCAATATTTGACACATCCAGTCACTCAGCAAGAGTGTATAGGTTTTGGTGTCAAGTTGATGTACATTTGGAGGTGTATGGGGTGTGCATTGCAGTTTATCTAATACTCTGCAAGTGGGACAAAATGTGTTCAATGTTGATATTGTCCACCAACTGCGAACAGTGCTGTGATGATGACAGTATTTACTGTTGTTGCTTATGGTGAGTTAAGTAACTAAAATAGTTTGTTTTGTTGCTTACAGGAACATCGCATGGAGATTGATGCTCGCGCTGGTACATTCCAAGCCTTTGAGCTGTTTGGCCAGCAGCTGCTGGAGAAGAACCATTATGCTAGTGATGAAGTGCGTGCAAAACTTGACGACTTGGCTGAAGCCCGACAGAACCTTGAAAAGTTTGTTTTTTTTTCTTTCAGTTGTATGGCAAATTATTGGTGAACTATTTCTTGTATGAATTTCTAAAGTCATTGAGTCAAGAACATCAAGAAAGTGTTGAGTGGTTTAGAAGTGAGGTTCAGAGTCTGTAAAATGGGCTGATAGAATGAACCAACAATGGTAAATTTGCTTCTGGCTTAGTTGAGCTATTGTGACAAATTTTTATCAAGACTGCAGTTTCTGTATTAAACTAGTTAGACAGTCAATATCAGTCAGATACAATGCACAAACTGGTATCTGTCAGTGGCTAACCACTCCATTAATGACTTAAATGTTCATGGATGTGAAGCAGTGTGCTCGTGTGGTGTGGCAGGGCGTGGATTGCTCGGCGTGCTAAACTGGACCAGTGTCTGGAGCTACAGCTGTTCAACCGTGACTGTGAGCAAGCTGAGACGTGGATGGCTGCTCGTGAGGCCTCACTGGAGGACAGCGTTGATGGATCTGGAGATAGTGTTGAGGCATTGCTCAAGAAGCACGAGGACTTTGACAGAGCTATTGCTTCACAAGAGGAGAAGATTTCTGCAATCAATGATCTGGCTAATAAGGTATTTATCCATCATGAGTGGGTGGTGGTGTGAGATAGATTGATCTATATTTGCACAGTAGTTAAAAAATGTTCGGCGATCTTTCAGTAGATGTGGTGTATTTATTTAGTGTAACATGGTGGGATTTAAGGCTGATTTTGACAGCCAGCTGGCTTTCTTCAGTCCTTTGACACTACTGGTTGAGTCATTCTGGCCAGGGCACACCATGTCAGATGACTTGGCTGAAAGGCTCCCGCCCTGGCTGGTCGAATTTTTTTGTTTCTTAATACCCTGGTCTTCTTATTTTTGTACACTCAGAAGGGCCTTCTATCAGCATCTGGGTCCATGAAAATGCACAAAATCTCTTGGGGCTGCACCTCGGACCCCACTGAGCAGCTTCTAGTCCCTTCATCTTTGGCATTCCTAGATTAACTGCTGGACATTAAGGCTGCAACCCAAGGCCCCCTTTGAAGCTCAGGGGGCTCTTCAACCTACAGCTGCCAGCCCCACTAAAATTTCCAGAAAGTAGGAGTTCAAAAATTTTTGGCTTGCTTCATTAGCAGTCTTTTTTACATCGCAAAATGCGGCACCACCCCTGAGTATGCCCTCAGACACAGGTGCAGGTATGGGACAATTGAGTAGCGGAAGGTGCCATATGAAGGGACAAACGTAAATGTACTGGTGAGGGACACTTAATATCGTGCTTCTTTATGATGCAGCCTCATTGCATAAGCACTGCAGTATGGCATGTATTGTGAGATCTTACAATGTTACCTGCACAGCCATGCATTTATCCATGAACAGTATGAACCATGCCTTTTCCTTCCCAACAGAGCCTGAGTCAACCTAGTTGGCTGGTTACATACCTTGCTAGTTTACTTGTCCTAAGACGATCACCCAACCAAGTATTAACCAGTCCTGTTGTTGATTAACTTCGTTGATCCAACCACCGATGTTAACCATTGCGCCATGTCATGCCTGCTCTTGGTCCTATGTGGGCCTCGTTTGTTGGACCTTCGGGCCTTTGCTGCTGTGCACCCAATGACCTGCCTTGTACTTACTCACTTTCAGTAGATATGGTAGTTGCTGATATGATTTATGATTTATTTGTAAGTACATGTAGTCTACTTGTAAAAATTTGATTATAATACACACACTTGTATAATACGCACCCGTGCTACGTAGGAATGAAATGCACACATGCTACATCACTAGGCGAACTCAAGTAGTGGCTTGATGAACGTCATCTGACACTGTGGTGGCATTTTGCGAGTCTGGCGCTGTTGTACAAGACTCTGGACTTACTTAGTGATCATATCAGTTAGGCAATATCGATCGCAGATGTGACCATCTCACGATATCGTAGCACCCAGATGTCGTACGATATTGCACACGCACGTACATGCCAGTGCCATTGAACAAAGAGCATCAGCGGCCAGTTGGCAACAGGCACAGTCCCAACAACTCACAAACAACACACGCTATCATGGCGAGGTACAGGGAGGCGCGATCACATTGATCAGTCCAGTCCAGTGTCTACCTGCATGCTCTGTTCACTCTCTCCCAGCTCCACGGTGGATGCAGAGAATGCTAATAATTTGCGATTACAGGTAGTTATGAAGTGCATATTTGCTACAGTGTAATTAGCCATTTCATGTATAATACGCACCCTGACTAGCGTGCCTCTGCTTTTGATACAAATTGTGCATATTTTAGTCAAGTTTTTACAGTAGGTATAAAATCTGTTTCATTGGCATTTGGACGAATGATGGATAAATCCAGAATTAATGCTGTGTCAAGGAAATTCTTTGTGTGACATGCAGCATAGCTGAAGATAAAGCATCCTTTGTAGTGCCTTACATTAATGTTGTTTCTGGTGCAGTTGGCAGACGATGGCCACTATGATGCCGATGGTATCAGACATCGTCGTGATGAGGTGCTGGAGCGTTGGCGCAAGCTGAAGGAGGCACTGCTGGCCAACCGTGAACGTCTCGGTGAGGCACAGTCACTGCAGCAGTTCTCACGTGATGTTGACGAGATGGAAATCTGGATCACAGAGAAACTACAGACTGCTACTGACGAGTCGTACAAGGATCCATCTAACATACAGGTAATACAATCTCTGATTTCTCTGATACACGTTTCCTTCTTGTTGTATACCTTTTCGTAGATTGTAATGTTCCTGACAAAGTTGATGGCTATGTGTATGTGCATTTTAGTAATGCATTAAGTATGTCAAACCTTACTAATACTGATATTAGTACTGTTACACTTCTCGTTCATTTCGGTTGCTTGTTGAAAAAGAAGCGATGAACTGTTTAACCAATTGATGTATTTTGTATGCTCTGAACACTAATGTATGTTTGTGTATTTAGGCTAAGCATCAGAAGCATCAGGCATTTGAGTCGGAACTGGCAGCCAACGCAGACAGGATCCAGGCTGTGCTGAAGATGGGAGAGAGTATGTGAAAACTTGTATTGTAGTGACTGACTAAACAGTAGATGACAACAACAGTAAACAACAGTTTTCCTTGCCTTAAGTAATTTTCATTCTTATGGCTGAATGTACTGTGAACCGTCTTTCTTCATTCAGTGTTGTTATGTGTTGCAGTAGCCTTTCAGTATACATTTTAATCCAGTAAAGGTGGTGTTCAGTCACATTACGTGTTTTTGTTATCCATAAAAATTCCTTGATTATGACCATTTTTTCAAGCAGTTGTGCCCCGCGATGTGACAGGAATATCAAAACTTTCTAGAGCTTATGGTTAGTAAGTGATTTCATGCTGTCGCTGAAGATAGAGAATTTTGTACTCCTTTCATATCAAATGCTTTTATAGTGATGCTTTTTTGTGAAGGAATGTTAAATGTTTACTTTTGTTATGTTTATACAGAACTGATTGACAAGGAGCAGTGTGCTGGCTCTGAGGATGCAGTACGTGAGAGAATTAACAAACTGATGGATGAGTGGACATACTTGACTCGTAAGTCATCAGAGAAAGGCGAGAAACTGCAGGAAGCTAACCGTCAGCGCATGTACACTGCAGCTGTGAAAGATCTTGAATTCTGGCTTGGAGAGGTTAGTATTTTTGTGTAAATATTGTCATTTGTACTGGTGAAAGTTGTGTTTTATTGGTTTTTTTAAAAAATGAGATGGTGCTGAAATTCTGATGTATTCAGTTCTGTGTTAGTTTATCAGACCGTAAAATAACTTTGCCAAACTCAGCAGCTCTGGTAGCCTATGTTTGGAACTAGTGCACAAAATTTGACATTGTGTATGTGTTTAA
>Ga0126335_1001518_pt1 | contig 13081 bp, 13 predicted proteins | sample OlaspJWI45metaG_FD_108409 | JGI IMG/M metagenome (GOLD analysis project Ga0126335, IMG submission 108409) | Marine gutless worms symbiont microbial communities from Oahu, Hawaii - Olavius sp. 1 OAHU.JWI-45 metaG | ecosystem: Host-associated > Annelida > Digestive system > Unclassified | place...
TAGTGGTTAGACTAATTAACGAAGTTAATCAACGCTGGTCTCGGTTAGTACTTGGGCGTGTGACCGTTTTTGCACGGGTAAACCATCTAGTTATGTAATTAGCCAACTAGGTCGACTCAGCCTTCCATCCCTCCTGGGTCGGTAGAATGAGGACCAGCTTCGGCTGGAAAGGCATGGTTCATACTGTTCGCAGATAAGTGCATGGGTGTGCAAGTAAGACTCTGAAAACCCTTACAATGCGTGCCATACCTCAGCGCTTCTGAGGTGCGCATCCAACTAAGAGGCGCCATAACAAGTGTCCGCAAAGTTACCTTACATTTAGAGCGCAGCACTGATCTTCAGGCTAGTGGCTGGCTGACCTGCTATTGCGCGCTGCGGGTCGCGCGCCGTGGTGCCACCTAGTGATTGCAGTTAAAACACACTACCAGCTTCAGAAGCAGACATTCTTACAGCAGATAAATAGGTGAAGTAAATTCACTCTCCTGCACTACACTCACTTTAAAATGGCAACGGCCCGCCATACGGGGGTCCGGCATTCCGGATTTTTGTACTGCGCCTATATCCCATATTGTAATACGCGCACTATAAATGCATCTATGATATGATATGATTTATTAGGGTCATCAGTCATCATTAGGGTTGATAGAATTAGAGTTTGTGGTTATAGTTAAGATTAGGGTTAGGGTGAGTAGGGTGAGAAAAGTTAGTAGGGTGAGTTGTAGGGTCAGTGCCAGTCTTAGAATTAGTAAGAAACCAGGAATGGCAGCCCTCCGTAATGGCTGATCCAAACTCTTTAAAATATGTCGTCAAGGTTAATTAACGCGTCTGTACTAGGAACGTAAAGTAGTATACGGCTCTGTACGCTTCAGTCTGTATTGAATGCATTCCAGGGCTTCTAAATAAATCGCTGAATTTCCGTAATCGCATTCACCGTTGCAGAGTAACAGTAGTATTATTTCACTATTGTTCTTTGTAAACTGATTTATTGTGTATAGAGTCGATCGGAAAGCACGCGAAGACTGGGCTATTAATGTACATGCATGGCTTTTACATAGCAACCGTAAATTAATTTTAACTACTGATCGGTGAGGCCAGCGAACAATGTACGTTTCCGAGTTCGCTTACGCCAATGGGTCTATTGCAAATATCAGTCATGAACGACTCGCAACTTCATGCTATCGTTTAGCTTAATTTAACGATCTTTATAATTCATGAACAATAACTTCATAGCAGTATAATATTAGCTCTTCGCGTTCTGCTAAAAGCTACAGTTACAAGTTCTACGTGGCAGTTTGCGAACAAGCCGTGGAAAACGGTTTAAAGCTCCTCTGATCATCATGGTCTTTTGTTAGATAAATTGAACTCTGCTGTCACTACTGCATAGGCTGAAATTGCTTCACAAAATGTGATAATGTCAGTCTATGTAAGTGTAAGATAACCTTAGACTAAAACTAAAATAAAAGTTGTTTAACATTGTGCATACTATGATTATTGCAAATACTTGGCTTCATTTTCTTTCATGTGTAGTTTTTTAGACCATTGCATGACAAATGTCGTAAGTGCGCGCGTAATGAAATATTAAAAGGAACAGCCACTGGCACAAGATAGGCCTACGTCTGTCGCGACTAGAGTAACATTTCATGAGTCAAAATGTCTTCTCGTACCGAATGTTTTGGTGTGACGTGCCTAAGATTATATACAGTAGTAACATTTAACACAGCTTGCGCCATAGGCTACAAACGTCTGGCTCGAGTAAACCGATATTAGTGGAACGGATATCAAAAATAAACATAGGCCTATATTATATAATTAGGCATTGTCAACTGTTCACTGTAAGCTAGGCCTATACAATAGCCAGCAGCTCTAGCGAAAGGACATCTAAGAAGTCTTCCGGGCCGACTTTTATACTGCGAACGGCGCCCTACAAATATTTATGATGCTGATTTTGATTTAATCTCCCGCCGTAAAAACGCCACTGATCATAAATTTGAAACGAGAGCTCCACATGCCCCGCCCCCAAAGTAAGTAAGCAAGTAAGTAAGTAAAAATCTTTTCATTTTTAGGACAATCGCCATCATGGAAAAACATGATACAAAGACAAAGAAACAAACACAAAGATTGGCGCCATCTGGCGAATGACAACGAATTGGTTAAAGCAAAGCCGTTAATATAATAACACTTCTGCCAAAGAATATTTAAAACTTAAACGAAGGTTCGCCGCTATCTGGACACCCGCTGTTTCCAATTCACATGTTCTATTCCCGGCGGAAGACAATGACAATCTCACATTAGCATCCCGGTAGTCAGGTGACTATGTTATTGCTATTGGCCACCAATGTGATTGGTCCGCGGCTTCTTCCCGTGATGCTCGGCATGTTTACTGTTGCGCAGTTTCATGTCGTTGTGGCGTTTTCATTCATTTCGTTAGCGTTAGGGTAAGGACTGCGGTAAGTAGTGTGGTTTCGGGTTATGGACTGTGGAGATAGGATTTAGGATCAGTGTTATGTTTATTTAGGCTTCCTGGGATTTCGCGATGTTCTGTTGCCGGCTGCCGGGATATTGTATACACAGCGATTATCTTAATACAGATGTCCGTCGTTATCGGTAAAGATAGCGGCCAGCATCGCCGCCCAGGCATCGTAGCGAGACAACGGAATCATCCGTGGAGCATCCTTCCCTATGATGTTACGGGCTGCGGACACTGGCGGCACGTTGCAGGCGATGAAAACTGGATAGGGGAGTACAGGATGGCTGCCATGTCGCTGTGTGGCTGGCCATGATTGTGGGTAGATACGTAGACCGGTGACAGTGAACGGGCGTGGGAGATGTACCGTGTTCGACTCGATCACCGTTACCTATTAACAGCAGTTTACGAGTAAACGTTGTTGTTGTGTACTACGTCAAAAACAGTGCACAAAAATACAAATACAATAGCACAGAACATAAAAAATCGGCTAATAAGTAAAACCACACAACGCCAGAAATCAGCAAATGGTGAACGACGTTTAAGCGGTAGATAATTTTGAAATGTCTACTAGGTGCCGAAACGCGAATGACACAGTGCCGATGGCGTAATGCTTAAGCTCGGTTCACACCACCTGTATTCACGGGCCGTGTTCACGGCCCGAAAACGGGTGATAATAAAAACCCGGTTTAATAATAATAATAATAATAAACAGATTTGTATAGCGCCGTAAGGTCGTAACTTCAGAGGCGCTAGTGAACACCACCCGTGTTCACAGCCCGGGAACACGGGCCGTGAACACGGGTGCACGGTTCACACCAGCCGTGTTCGGGGCGTGAACACGGGTTGTGTGAACCGAACACCCGTGTTCACGGGCCGTGTTGGAGAAAAGCGCTAACGTGCAGTGCTTTTTCCAACACGCCACCCGTTTTGTAGTAATGCTTCAATATTTTTGACAGATTTTAATGTGATATCGATGTGTAATTAAATGAGTGCATAAAATCAATTAGAAATGCTTGTTAACCATAAACACCGTAATTGGACATGCAGCATTTGAGTTTTAATTCTTCGGTGTCATTTTGACAGCTTAATTGAATGAATCAGCTGTTTGACGCAAAACAAAACGTTAGCAAGTAACTCACCAGTGGATGTCCGGTTCGCCCGTCCAACAGCGGCGTCCAAGTGTTCGTGTCGCCAGCTAACTCCACTTCCATAGTCATGCTACTCACTAATCGCTTCTCCACCGGCTGTAAACAAAGTTTCGTCTCAATTAGTCGCTGAATCAAATTAAATTCATTCTGATCTGTTATGCTACCCGTCCCTGAAATGACGTTAAACATTTACTCAGTCAGTCGGTACTGTATACATGCCTCAACGCAAGTCGCAAACAGCGTTTTATAGTGACTGTAAACATCGCCTGTCTACGTTTTCCGTGCAGCTTGAAACGGGTAGCAGTCAACTCGCCTGCATGATTAGTGGTCCCCAACTCAACTCGTTGGAACTCGTTAGGGTTCCGGTTAGAGTTGGGGTTAGTGTTAACGTTAGGATTGAAGCAAGGGTTAGAGTAAGGGTTAGGGTTAGAGTATAGGTTTAGGGCCAGGGTCAGGTTAGCCTTGCAAGGACGAGTTGACTGTTAACCCATGAAACAGCTTGGTTATAAGTTTGTCGGTACCACAGCAAACAATTGCCCGAAAAAAAGTTCTATCGATATTAACCCAGTTACGCTGTGCACTGAAAAGTGGAATATTCTCAGTACAAAAATTACAGTTACTTAACTACACACAGGTTTAGGACAACAGTGAAACATACAGAATCTACCTCAAATCGTCACAGACGCCAAACATTATTCTGAAAACAAGTTTGCCTACATCAATCAATCATCAACAGCCAATCAAACAATTACAGTTGAGCCTCAGCAGATACAGAAAAACATCTCATCAGATCAGTCTGTTGGTTGCATATCATTTGCTGTCTGTTCTTGAAAAACATTAATGATAAATAATCATCGGTATTAACTGAAGAACTTCACTGACAGTGTTGCAACCTATTTGTATAGTTAGCACTTAATTGTTAAGTTTGTTTAAGGTGTTTTGTAGTTTCTCTTAGTTTTCTTTTCTTCTACATCAGTGGTGAAAAAGATGATTATACTATCTGATAATTTTGATGAAAACGTGCTACCAAATGCACAAAAATCATGACCTACTCGTGTCTGAACAAAGCGCATTGAGGCGATAGTAACAGGTTTCCAGAAATTGAACTGCAGACCGCCACGTCTTTGATTATTGTTCACGTCGGAATGACGCAGACCATGTAAAAGGTAGCCTCCAGTCACACGGAACGACATCAGTGACACATCACGTACTTCGACTCCTTTACGAACGTACTGGATACTGGGAAGTCGGCGCACGTAGCCCTGCTGTGCACATGATCCCGAGTCGGAGCGCTGGATTGGTGACGGTAGTTGGTCAACAGCACGCTCGCACTGGCTACCTGAACATGTTAGCGAAAATAGACTTAAAATCGTCATCATCATTTCTGTGATCTCACTATATCATAAACTATGCAACATGCAATATCTAACGATGACTAGGTATGTCTGTATGTATGAGAACATTTTTAACGCGAGCTCTTACTGCATAAGCAGTCATGAGTGTACGTGTCCGTATGCCCTACTGAAGAGATGTGTCTTTAGCCTGCTACAAAGTACAACATACTGAACAGTCGACGTGTCAGTGTTGAGTCGGGAAGCTGATGCTGGCAGATTGTTCCACAGTTTTGGAGTGCAGCAGCAAACTGCGTGGTCTATAGGTGGCAGTCTACACGCAAGAACTTGCAAATCGCCACAAGCGGCAGAGTGCAGGTGGCGGCGACTGGTGCTTGCTGTAACTGGAGCACAAAGCTCCTTGAGGTATTGCGGTGCGGTTTGATGGAGACACTTGAAGATGATCGTGCTGAGCTAATAGACAACTCTCTGGAACTGGCAACTCCATCTCGGAGTGTCATGCGCTTAAGCTTCCGCATTACGAGTCGCGCAGCAGAGTGCAAAACTGACTGCAGTGTCTTTGTGGCAGTGGTGTTTATCTGATACAACACACTATTGCAGTAGTCTAGCCGACTGGCAATCAGTGCGTGCACCAGAGCCTTAGCCGAGTCTGTTGTCAGCGTCCGCCTCACCGACCGCAGCTGCCGAAGATGGTAGAAACAACGGCGAGCGAGGTACAAAACGTGAGGGATGAAAGTATGTTGATTGTCAAACTGGACCCTGAGACAGGTGACTACTGATACGCGGGAAAGTGGACTGCCTCCAACGAGCAAGTAAAAGGCATAACATGCATTGTTGCCCATCGTTGCGAGTAGAGAAGGCCGCATCAAATCCCGAATCACCCTCTCTTCATCGTGGGCGATAGGGACCCCCGACTAGTACAATAATTCCGAGGCCTTAAAAATCTTTACCTGCCCAAACAGAACCTTGATCCGTTGAGCCGTTTTTGCAGGACTCAGGTGCGTGACAGACTGACTGACGCACACCACGCTACGGAATCATCGGTCGCAATAGACTGCATATCAAACAAAACTGTTACTGGCCGCTGCAAGCTGCTCGTCGGCGTCTGAATTTGACATTGTAACAAGTCTTTTTGACGAGCAGGTCCCTGTACGCAGCTTCGTTTGCCATCTTCTCCTTGACCAGTCGCTTTATGACGCGACAGAATATTGACTCCTCAATCCCTGCAAGAACTAGCTTGGTTGCCTCGTCCTGAGGTAATTCTGCCACAAACAGGTTATCAGAATCGTAAATTGGATGAACACACATTAGACAGCAAAATCACGGACAAGCAGTTAGTGGGCAAAGTAATCTGCCGACGGCCGCATTGGATTCCTCCGCCTCCCTTTCTCGGTGAGAGATTTAAGACATTGTGTAATACATTGTCTCTTAAGCTCCCAGGAAGAGTCTGCCCCAAACAGCACCTCGATATATTGAGCCGTTTTTGCATGTCGCAGGCATGTGACAAACTGACAGAGAGACAGAGACACGACGCTACGGGGACATCAGTTGCAATAATCTGCATCTCATACATTTAATGCGTCCTCAGTTAACTAGTCAGTGACAGAAAAAATTAAAAAGTGTTTACAATGAAAGCAGTGTTTACATGACATTATATAGGACCGCTGGTCGGCCTCACCTAAAACTAAGAGGCCTGGTTACATTTGACGCTTAAGGGCAATGGTTAGAAGTAGAATTGGATTACGGTTAGATGTAGATCGAGTTAGTCTATAAGTTTAGGGCCAGGGTTGGGTTAGCATTGGGGACGAGTTGACTGTGAACCGTATTTTATAACTTGCCCAATGTAACTACGCAACAGTACCCGGCCAAGACTGGAACCCGCGACCTACTGCTACATTAAATCAAATTAGAAAATGCGGCAATTAAAATGTATTGCCACTTATAGCCGCCGATTCGGGGCGCCCTAAACATCCGTGATCCTAAAGCAGTACGCAGCAACACGACAAGTCTTATTCACGACAACCATACGTATTGACTGAATTCGCGTCAGCAAGCATCAACAACTACTGCCTCGATTCCAGACGGCAAGACTACTCCACTCCACGAGGCTAACAAACTGTCATCAACATGGACACGTGTCATCAACTCACGCACGTGCTCATGCGCTATGATGCGCAGTGAAAAGTGACTTAAACACCTCAAAACCATAATATTACTTACTTGGCTTGTGATGGATCTCGTTTTTATGTCATGACCTTGACCTTTGACTTTATGACCTTCAACGTTTGTAGCGCATCGGCTGTAACGTGACCAAACCATGCACGCGTCGCCAGCCCCCTAAAACTTTCTTTACGCCATAACCGCCATAATCGCTACCACAAAATATAAAGACAGGTCACGTGACTTAGGTTACGCCCCTTTGAACTAGTTTTGTACTTGTATATAACACTCTTCGTAGAGAGCATGCGCGCCAAATTTGAAGATTCTAGCTTTAAACCTTGAAAAGAAAAAAAAACAAAAATTTGCAAAATTTAAAAGTAGGTCACGTGACTTAAATTATGTCTTCTTTTGACATACTACTTTATTTCGCTTATTTTCTACTCCTTACAATCACAGGCAGCGCAGTAGCGCTGCACTGTTGTAATGGCCATGACCAAAGATATGCAAATTAGGTCAAAATGGGTCAAGGGGCGAAGTCACGTGACATACTTTTAAATTTCGGGACCCCTTTTGTTTTCGCAAACCGGAAGTAATTGTTCTCAGCCATAGATTGACCGATCACTTCGATATTTGACAAACACATAGATTTCAACCTTTATTAACGAGTTATGTCACCAAACTAAAAGCCTTTTTGCTTTAAATTTTGACCTTAATGTTCGATTGGCGCTAGAATTTAGTTTTAACAAAGGCATGTACTATTGCGTGCATGTGGATAAATATGGTAGAAAAACTGCAAATATCAATGTACATAAACTGTCGTTTTATAATAACTGTGAATCCCTACAGTTCATCTTCACCCTGTAGCCGTCCGAGAGATATTCACAGGGGTAAATTTAAATCTAGATCACCTAAACTGAGTCACGTCCACTTTGATCTAGTTTTTTGCATGCCGTCAAAATTACTCCTCGTAGTCGATACACACACGCCAAATTTGAAGTCTCTAGCTTTAGCTGTTCCAGAGATATCGGGGTCCGTATATTTACAATGTGGGCTTTGTCCGCCATCTTGGATTCGACCCTTAGTGGGTTTTCACAATTCCACAGCATTTCGTGGAGCCATAAAGCACCACCTTGTAAAATTTGAACGCAATCTGATCACGTACGGCTGAGATAGAGCGATGTAACCGTTTTTCCAATTGTCGCACTTTAAGGGCCCAATTGAGCAAATGGATCTCAGAGTTGGGGGCCTTAGCTGCACGTGGTCTGCGGCAGATGTAAGCCCAGACATCGGTGCTATACGCTGTTGTGCTAGATGTTCGATTTTTTTGCCCTATTTTTAAATCATCGCTCAGAATGCGAGTGGGAAAACGGGACAAAATTCGCACTTTTTGACCCCCTCGTAGAACTTCGATACACACACGCTGGTTTAGATGTCTATACGAATTATCTGTGCCACACATAGCTTTTAAGCACCGTTATACTGTTACCCGGCGGCGATCGGCGGTCTGGTCAGACGTTGGACGGTTGGCTATATAATAATAATAATAATAATAACCGGCGGTAAAACATAGGGCCTATAGCCTTCAGCAATTTTTTGCCAGCGGCTAAATGAGAAAACTTACGTATGGCGCGACGTACTCGTCCAGGTTTCTTCTGTTCCACTCCGCCTTTGTCGTCTTTCTTGTCTTTTCCTCCTTTCTTGTCTTTTTTTCCACCTTTCTTTCCACCCTTTTTTCCACCTTTCTTTCCACCTTTTTTCCCACCTTTCTTTTTACCTTTCTTTCCGCCTTTCTTGTCTTTTTTTTCACCTTTCTTTCCTCCTTTCTTGTCTTTTGTTTCACCTTTCTTTCCACCCTTTTTTCCACCTTTCTTTCCACCTTTTTCCCCACCTTTCTTTTTACCTTTCTTTCCGCCTTTCTTGTCTTTCTTTCCACCTTTCTTTCCTCCTTTTTTTCCACCCGTCTGTGGGACACAATTGTTTTTGTAATATTAAAAACAAGTTCATACAAATAATTCAGCAAACGTACTCCACTGTTCTATTGTATGTTAATATTTTATGCAGTTGTCGAGCTATTATCATTTTTACCACCTTAGTCTTCTGTGACGAAAACTTACGTTCAACATTATGAACTTCAATGGTACATGTTGCCTAAATTTTGTCCACGTAGTACACCTTATAGCTGAAATGCAGACGAGTCCTTACGCTGTAGGCACCTATTTTTCGCGTATTGGCTTCACGGTGGTCTCCGTTCGCAACTGAAAAGCATAGGTGTTTTTAAAATTTTCCACCATTTGAGCGAATCAGATGATGATAGTGTTCCATTCACAATACGTACGGCGACAAGAGCTCCACTGCTGCTGGTCCGCGTCTGTGAAACAGTCTGCCGTCGTACTTATAACATGACATTAGCAGCGGACAACTCAACTAGGCGTCAAGTGACCACGGCGCACTGTGAATGTTTGTTACCTGCGCGAAACAGGTATTGAAACAGGAAGCCAGTATTGTTTTTGGCGGTGTTGTGTGTCTGTCTGTCTGTCCGCACAAAATCTCCAGAACAACCGGTCAGAAACTAATGTAACTTGGTAAGTATATATGTCCCATGGTGAACGACAGAAGTGGTTCAAAGTTGGCGACATTTTACCTTGACCTTTGACCTTGAGCTACTTTCGTATTGTTCAATTTATTGTTTTTTATGCGCCTTAGAAATCTTCTTACTCACTTACTTACTTACTTGGTTGCGAGTGACAATGCAGTCGAACTTACATTTGTGACGCCTTCAGGACCGACCTCTTTGAGCAGTTTGTTGTAGACTTCTTTAATGAGAACGTTCACCAGTTCTTTGGACATCTCCAGATCGTCTTCATTGTCGCCGGCAGCTCGACGACTCTGTCGAAGCAAAAGGTTTTATTTACGCACCTGACACCACTTGTATGGCTACGCCACTGTAATAGGCCTGTGCATGCAAACGCTGACCCAATAACTACGTATTTGAATTTAGCTACGTGATTTTAAATGTGGATTTTACTTCATTAAAAATCAAGATAAAAATAAGAAAATTCAATAAGCAGCATATAACGGCGTACTGCTTGCTGTCTAGCTTCTCAGCGTCTGTAGCCTCAGTCGACCATCTATTGAATATTTTTTTAAAGCAAAGTACCGTCCACTGCCGCGAGAAACGCCAAAATGGCGAAACTGTAGGCTACTGTCGGTCACGAATCTGATGGCAGATTCTACTTTAGAAACTGCGCGTTTACTGGTAAAAATAGCTCTATCTTGCTTAGTTGTAAAGATGCATGTACTCGCGTGTATACATGCAGACAGACAGCCGGACATACAACGCGGGTCATTACTATTACCGGCCACCAATCGTGGCGGACCAGCTACTACCTTAAGCTTAGAGATATAAGCGTGAAATTTTCATTTGATATATTTTAAACTGTTTTGCTTTTTGAAATATTTTAAACATTTATAAAAACGAAAGAACTTTTTGAAATTATTGCACAGTCAATTACTAGTAGTAATGAAAAATGTTAATATTAATATGTTTCTACAAATTAAAAAGCTTTTCGTGAGAGTCTGTGATATTCCAGTCGATCTTTTAATATTAAAACGCGAGTTGTGATACGCGAGTGACGTGATTGACGTGTGAACTTGAAAGTACCAAGTGTAAGAGTGTCTGGTTTCAGTAAATTTCGTTGTCGCCTGGTTTCATCTGTTAGTCCTAGCTTCACCGCGCATCATTTAATTTTCATAGACATTAACACTAACAACTGTTGACAACTTGCCTTTTTCATGCAATGTGATGTGAGTGCAATATGAATTAGTTTGAAGTATTTTTAAAAACACTTTACGCGCAAAAATATACACGTTTTAGCAACTCTACTTGGGCCTCAATGATACGCCGATATCCATTACGCTACTAATGCGACTGTGATGATGATGATGATGATGAGACCATGAGATCGTCGTCGTTGTCGTCGTTGACGCTGTTACCGCCGAAGATATAATCGTAGTCCACATCGCGCACATCAGTCTGACGGTCAAAATCATCCACCGAGTTCAAATCACGTAGACCCAAGCCTTGTTCATCACCGACGTCTCTCCGTTCCTCGCCAAATTTGACCGTGTCTTCACCCTGTCCGAGGGAGGACGCAGCGTCGCGTCGGACAACAGCGGCGGGGGCGGTGATATCACGCCTGGCTCGGCCGCCACGCTTACGCAGAAGGACCGCCATCTGACGGGTTGATCCGTCACCGGCATGGGACGACTGGTCCGCGTTGATTTCGGCACCAGTCTCTGTGACAACAGTCGAATGCGATCATGAACTGTTTGCGTCGTCGTTATGTGCCAACTCAGCCTTCAATCTCTCCAGAGTTGGTAAATGAGGATCAGCTTCGGCTGGGAAGGCGAAGAGTGAAGACAGGTATGGTTCATTCCGTTCGTGGAGAAACGCGGGGGTGGCAGTAATACTGTGTGATCCTGTGATGCCATACCTAAGCGCTTCTGTGACTGTGATGAGGTTGCCGCACTATCAAGTGCCCGCTACTTCTACCGTTTCAGACTTGCCCAGTAACGGAGTAAAAGTAACGCGTTACTATAAGTATGTAAAATGTGTCGATCGTTAGAAGTATTTTTTTCTGAAAAGCTACGCCATCAGATTTGATATCATGATGGACAGTATGTCGATTTGACCCTCTCCCGTGAAAAAAAGTTGTTTTCGCAAAAGTTGCGTTTTTACTTCAGTTACTTGAGTAACTTTTTCCATCGTTACTTTTTTACTCTTACTCAAGTAACATTTTTAGAATGTACATCAGATTCCAAAAACGCTCACTTTTTTTATTTCGCTGTAGTTTTTACAAATGTTGACCGATTTTCGTAATATTTGGCCACGGTATACTAAGATAACTTGCAACACAGCAGTAATTCATTTGCTTACTTCACCTGCATACTGTTGCTACAATACCTTGGGAAAATTTGAATTGCATCATAATGACTTAATTAACAAATGGCTGCACATAGTGAAATATGTCCAGTTTGTCCACACAATTATTGTCCAACAGAGCTTAGATATTACAATAACCTTCGCTTTTATCCACACAGGCTTAATTGAAGGTCATAAGCCTGGAACAGTAAACTTGGTAGTTTCATGCTGCAGTAACTCAGTTGTATGATGCACACATCAGTGTGCTGGCACACTGCCTTGCTGGAAGATGTCAGCATCACAGTAATGGCACAAGTGGACGAAGCATCTTTTGCACAAGCATTCACATCATCATCATGGTAGTATGCAACAGTAGAAATCTTTCATTGGTCAGCGACTTCATCGTTACGTTTCGAAGTCATTTAAATAGTTTTGTTGATGGAACAAATCAACCAAAATGGTCCAAAACCCCAAAATTAATATTTCCCAAGGTAGCAACAGTACGCAGCTGAGGTGGACATAACAATAACTGTGTTGCAAATTACTTCAGTATACTGTGTGCCAAATATAACCCATTAGGAGACCTAAACTCCGGTCGCAGACCGTGAGCAAAGCTCATTAGAAGCGCCTCATTGCAGCGCGTATTCGATGCGGCTATCGTTAAATTACTTTGTTGTCTTGTTTCTCGTTGCTTCTATAAGGCGATTTGTGTTTGTTTCTACGACAACGTTGAACTGAGGCTAATGCGTTGTCATATTTCGACAAAACATTCATCGACAGTCGCGAGATGGCGACACGGAAAGGTTTTTAACTGTTATGTACGCTTTTTGTACACTATTAGATAAGTTACACATCTTTAGTAATATATTATGTACCTTTAACATTTTTATTAAAATGTGAGCACAGATGTAATTTTTAGGCACATGTTACAGCATATTTGTTATTTATCTACCTGAAACACCGGAATAAAGTATTTTTTACCATTATAACAATTGTCTGATATAACGGGTCACTCGACTTCGTGACAGGGTCA
>Ga0126335_1001519_pt1 | contig 13081 bp, 7 predicted proteins | sample OlaspJWI45metaG_FD_108409 | JGI IMG/M metagenome (GOLD analysis project Ga0126335, IMG submission 108409) | Marine gutless worms symbiont microbial communities from Oahu, Hawaii - Olavius sp. 1 OAHU.JWI-45 metaG | ecosystem: Host-associated > Annelida > Digestive system > Unclassified | place...
ATACTGAGAGGGTGCGAACGCGATTCGAACTCGTGAACGTTACCCATCCCAGTACTAACCGGGCCCGATGTAGGATAACCACGTTGATCGTGACCAACGCGCTACCGCTACACCAAACCGCCATCAAATGATGCACAGAATCTAGTTTTCGCAGCTCTCAGAAGCTGCAGGTTTAATGTAATATTAGTTATGCCTGCGAAAACTGGATTCTTTGCATCATTTGCTTGTATACCATTGCTGAAACACGTGTTGGAAAAATGTTGGAAAGATGATGTCCAGGTGTACACACTATGGACACTGCTGAGGGACTTATGTGTCCCAGACCCTCTGCTCTCCAATCACGCTCCCTCTGCACTAAATTCTGGATAAAAGCCTGGTTTTCTTCGTTCTAAATTTGGTCATGTGACCTGTAACGTCATTAGGGAACAATTTTCCGTGTAAAAGCCATTTTTTCGAAAAGATTGCACCCACATTTGTATTCAATGGTAAAAGTAACCTTGGCGATAAACCCCTTTCGTTTTCGAGTTCTTAGCATTTTTCCATTCTAAAAATATGGTCATGTGACCCGTGACGTCATCAAGGAGCAGTTTGCAGTGTTGAAACCAACTTTTTTGGAAAGATAGCACCCATATTTATATTCATTAGTAACAGTAATATGTGATAAAACCTTTAGTTTTTGAATTATTAACGTTTTTTGTTTCACTGCCGGTTGCTTAGTAGTTCGCCAGCTAGGCCTAATTGTTGTTAATGTTGTTACATAGTTTGTATAGCGAACAATCGAGCTCGAGTTACTGTAAGGGTTCAATCGTATCGTCAACTAGATACAAAACGACACAAAATACACAAAAATTGATCTGCAATCGGCCGTTTTGCACCAAACACGCGTTGTGATTTGTGGCCTGTTTAATATTCAATTTCGCGTTGATCTGCATGAGATAAAAGTATCGAATGTAGGCCTAGTGATGTTGTATGAGTGTGGATTGTTATATTAACCAATGATTTATTGATTAATATAAACCATAGACAATGTGAGACAGTGCCATTTGTATGCGGAGTTTTAAATTGCAAATACATAAGGTGCGTCGACGTCACTAAATTACTCGTACCATATCTACGTCACGGACATACGTGTTGTAAATAGTTGACAGAAAAATGGCGGCAACCGCACCGAGTATAGAGTTGTTTAATAATAATAGCTTTATTCCTAACAATAATTTAGCAAATGACGTCATTGTCGCCGTATGTAGAGCGATCAATAATAGTCCGATCAGACCTAATGCAGTTTTCCGGTTCTTGGTACACAAAAACAAGCAGTAAGAGATAAACCGAGAAAATCACAAAAGCAACGCAAAAGCAGGGAAACAAGGCACGTTTGCATGCAATGAATTTTTAGACTAATACAACGCACCACGTACAGTCACAGTCTCACAGATACCAATCACTGAATGGAGTTAACGTTACACCGAAGGTCGGCTGAGATCAACAAAACAAGATCGAGATGTTTATCAAAGCCGCGGCTGCGTTTGAACGGTACCGGTAAGTTTATGTGAGCGCCCCTCTGTCAGGTCAACTGCGGAGGCCAACCGGCAATACGTATAATAGCTTAATGACGGTATGCTGCTGCTGCTGCTGTTGCTGCTGCTGAGTGTTGATGCACTGCCCGGGATATGTCACCAATATCGGAATTGCCAAACTCGCTGCTGCTCATTTGATACTTCAGGTGGCATTTGCCAAATCGCAGTAAAAGGTCATAAAGGCAAATGATTCTCTCATGGCTGTAATGAATGATACATCCATGACAACGGCTATTTATTAGACATAAATGTTTCATTCAATTATTAACCCACTAATAATAAATATTATGAGTATCCTTATAAGGCTGACGTTAGAGTCGGAATAGCTTTTCTTTACTGACAGAAAAATAGCAAAGTACGAACGAGCGACAGACGTACGGGGCTAACATCCATTATACTTCCCGTGGGTGGGTTGCGCAGTCGTAGACTTAACTGTTTCGTACCGCTTGTTTCTTTGAATCTTGATTCGGAACTAATGGCACCTACGTAACGCGCCACTTTCGTCAGCGCGATGTGTGAAGGGCGGCAGTTTTGTATCGTCCTGTTCGCCAGAGATGGCACCTCGTTCACTTATGGTACATGTTAATAAAAAAAACTACAAGGCGTGTCAAATTTACCTACATACATGAAGTGACATGCGAAGTAAAATTTAAAATTTTCAGTATTTTAGTACAATAGAATACACTGTGCGATAACTTAATTAAATGTACATTTCATAAGATACATTTAAATACTTATAAACGATATTTAATACTAAACATTTTTTAATTCTATTTGTTTGCAGCTTAGATTTATTTTTTATCAAACCAGTATTCAGTTGTACCAAAGACATTGTTTTACTTGTTTTGACTAAAGGATACAACAATACAAAAGACTTTTCGAAACTCTTTGTTGCAGAAACTCAATAACCACTACTAGTGATTGGCTGAATTTATCCCAGAAAGTACTTACACGGTATTATTTACGTGTTCAAGTAAATTCAAACATATTTGAAACGTACAGTATTTGTGGAGTATTTAAATGTTCTATGAACAAATATTATGTTAAATCACTAAAAGTTATGGGTCGCTGGAGAGATAAGCGGTAGCTAACGCACTCCCAGCAGCGCGTGTCAAACAACAAAAATAATTTCTCAACGGACCAATAGGTCACTGAATAAGTGAAAAACTGCAAACAGTGACCGAGGATCTGGTGACGGCCGGGTGGGAGCGGGCGGTGCGATCTTGTAAGCCAATCATCGTTGCGCGCACCTGCTGTTTGTTGTTTAAATATCGCCGACGCCGCTCGATAATCACTCAGAGTCCCAGACTCCCAGACGAGCGTTATTATCGACAGAGTTACTGCATTCATGTGTACCATATCTCGAGATACAGCCGAGTGAGTTCACTTGCTGACAGACAGGGGTGTATTTGTCAAATTTTAAAACGGAGTCGGAGTTCGAAGCATCTATGGATAATGGAGATAAGAGTGAAAAGCTCGCCTATTCCAGGTCCAAATTCAGCAATATAGGGGCCTCGGGTTATTAAAAATTAGTTATAAGAGAGGGAGTGGCTAAAATCGACCCCAAAACTTTTTTCATTTTACCCAAGGGATCAAGCCCTTTTCGGTAGGGGGTTGAACCCCTTGATTCACTGCCTTACGCTGAGAATGTGTGTCTATATTCAGAGCTGAAGCGGTCTTTCGAACTGAGCTTCTTCATTCATAGTAAACGAACTCGGTCGGAACGAACGGACGTGCTTAAATCAACAACACACTGTTGGCCCTGCCTAGCTGAAAAACACATAAATATTGCAGTCTGCTACCGGAAAGAAAAGTCTCACAGTTAGAAAGTTTGGAACTAAGAAGAGTTCGATGTGATTTGACATTTGCGTACAAACTGCTCTTTGGTCTTGTGGATACAGATCTGTCAACGCTCTTAAAACGTAAAAACAGTAACACCCGTGGACACCAATATAAACTGATTTTGCCTTCTTGCAGCACCAGTGTGAGACAAGTCCTTTGTAGTTCGTGCTGCAAAGATCTGGAACAGTTGCTATCGGACAGTATTGACTGCTCCAGTCTGAAAAGATTTAAGTCTAGTCTCAATACTGACATTTTGGTCAAGTACTGTCGTGTTTACTTTTTCTAGTGTAGTGAGTGTTTTATGACAGATAAGCGGCTACGGCCCTTTGTCATTTATATTATATATATAAAATAAAATCTTACACCTGGTTTTAAGCTGAAAGTGAATACATTATGAAACACAAAACAAGAATGTTTTAAAATTGTTTAATTGTTCAATAAAATAAATTAGCACTAATATGATAAAACGTTCAAATTGAACAGCATTTACACATATTTAATTAAAGATATAAGGGTTATCGAAAAGGTTCAAAAACGATCTACTAAAAGAATTCCTGGCATGGAGAATGCAACCTACTGTCAAAGTCTTAAAAAATTACACATGGACAGCCTTGAGGTGAGACGATTACGTTTGGACCTGTTACATACATATTGTTTGGTTTGGTACACGTCAGTACTGACGATTTATTTATTCCAAGTGATAACAATAGCCGCCGTGGACTATACATGCCCACATCGCGAATCAATGTGCGAATTAGCAGTTATAGCATTAGAGTCATACGTGTATGGAATAGTCTGCCTGATAATAAAGTCGATTTTAGCTCTTTTACAAGGTTCAGAAAATCTCTTACCACAAACATTTTGATATATTGTAGGGTGTATTTTTGCTGAAGTGATGTGTTTTATTTTTTATTTTGTATGTAAGTCTATTTCTATCTTTGTAGTGCATGCATTACTATTTAACACAATCGATACATGTATATGTACTGCATGCTATGTACTGTAAGTGCATAGCCTCATGGCCCTTTTGTTTTTTTAATAAATTGAATTGAATTGAAGCAAAAATGCCAAGCTATTGGATGTAATCTCTGACGTTCGCTTAACAGTAGCCACATTGCAAAGCCGGAGGTCATCGAGTTCTATGAATATTACGCTACAGGTACTACAGTGTGAGGGATTGTTGATTTAAGAGATTTAAGTGCGTTGTTCAATAATCATCGGATTGGAGTGTCCCCGATCGCATATTATGTGCTATAAAAAAGACACTCACAGAGAACACAAACCGCTGAAAACTACGCAAGACTAGTACTAGGCTCCCCTAACGTGAATTAGCAATTTAGTGTAGATCTGGATCAAGAATTCGTAATCACCCCAACATCTAACCGAAGCAAACTACTACTTTGTGAGTAATTTTGCTAATCGGCCAGACAGACAAGAGGTAACGTTGACGAAGATATAACATCCTGTTTCCAGAAGGCGATGACCATTGATGACTATTGATGGCGGTACATTCACATATAAGCTACATAAAAGTATTTATAGTTTATACCGTTGATGTATTCGCCCGATCAGTCACAATGTAATATTGATGTCCACACAGTAACACGTTATCCGGTCTTCCCTCTTGATGGTCACAGTACGCATTGCAACCTGTCCGTTTGTACGTCTGTGTGTCCATCCCAACGCAATCATAGAATAACACAGAAAGTCGCTTATCTTATCGGCCATACGGGCCGCATATTGTCTGGTTACTATGACACTTTATTCCTTAAAACAACACTAGAGTCGCTGAAATGTGTGGCTAATGCGCCGCTGAACGACTATAGTCAACGCATTGTGTCAGTGAAAGACTCTCGTGGGAACTACAAACGTGCAATCACGCCGTCGCAAATGTCCATCAGCCACGCCGTCTATCCCAAACTGAATAGCGTTTACGCTGAACCCGTTGGCTTTACATCTGTATGACTTTACTAGGCGTCGACACTCCACTTCTTTCATACCCGAACTCTGATATCGCCAAGAATGACGGCCGACGCCGAGTCTACAGAGGCCGGACGTCAACTAGCAGCAGCAGCAGAAGCAAGACGATACTGTCGATCAAGCTTATCTCGCCAGACAGGCACACATCAAAGTCAGTTGAAACACTGCATCGATCTCGGTCTCAAACACCAACGTCTCGTTTACTCCTTTTCTCGGTGTTCTATTCACAGGGGCGCACCAGTATCAATGTTCTGTACACTACATACTTTATAGTTAATCTCGACTCGTGCGTCGTTTTGCATAAGAACGAATAGTTTCGGCGGCTTCTCCACAAATCTTTTTCTCGTGCTCTACCTTAGCGTATCTCGTGAGGAAAGTATAAAGCGCTATTTATAGCCACGTGCTAAACAAAATGCGAATTGTCTTACGAATCTTTTACATTGTAATAACGATTGAACTCTGTTATAACTAGTTGGTCATGTGTGTACTGTTCAGCGTTTTTTCTTCTCTTCTCTGTGTTATGTTTGGTGTATGTGTTTTCGTACGTTTTATAACTAAATAGTTTTTATTTTCGTAATGTTGGGTTTTAGCTAATTGTGCCTCGAAGTTGTATATTTGTTGATTCAGGACACCGGTAAGCGCACGCAGTTATCGTGCCTTGGTGTTCCTGCTTGACTGATTGTCTTATTTTTCTGTCAAGCGAATAAATTCATTCATTCATTGTTCGTTATTCTGTTGCTCCTATACCATAGTGTGCACTGGGTGTAAAATCATCGCTGTGCAGCCTACTGATAGGACGTGCTGAGTCACGTTTTCTGTTTGAAGCTGTTCGTCACGTCATCATTAATGTTTGTGCTAATAATCTAATAATATCATTTTCGGTTGAGTATTGTATTCATTGTACACCGTCTGTCGTACACACGAGTAAATGAAACAATGACATTACTTAATTAGTTTGTCTGCCGATCACGTCAGCCAACACCTTCCGTTTATTCCTATCTCCTGCTATTTTTAGGAGGAGTAAAAGGTAAAGGTAAAAGTTGAGGACACTTGATATAGCGCCTGTTCATGAGAGTACAGCATTGCAAAAGCGCTCAGTGGCACGCGTTTATCCATGAATAGAATAAACCATATGTCTTTGCCTTCACAGCAGAAACTGGTCCTCATTTACCGACCGCGGAGAAATGGAAGGCTGAATTGCTGTAGACACCACAACGGTGGGTAAACAGTCAGCCCAGGACCGCTACGTGGCAATCGCAATTGTTAGCTGTTCAAACCGTCACGCCTCACTGGGCAACTGGAGAGCAGGGGCTAAGCGTCAAACCCATGACCTTCTAGGCCATGAGCCACGAACTAACCACTAATCCGCAGAGTCACCCGGTGGCCGGTAAGGTAATTTAATACCCGACTGATGTAATGCCATATTTTGATAATCCTGTTCTCTGTAAAGTAAGAGATCTTCCTCAGCACACACTCAGCAATTTGGCTTGCTCTGTAATCCAGTAGAACCAAAATCGTTTTTTTTCGCACTGCTCAGACATAAATTATGCAGCACAAAAACGCGGTAGTTACTGGAGTCGCCAAATATAATCAAAGTCGAACTTGTAACTTAGCAGTATTGCTTTTTCTCTATTTTATTTCGGTACAAATAGAATAGGCTGTGTTTGTACAATAAAACTGTAAACGTCTCGACAACCGCGAATGCTGCGATCAATGAAACTGCAGCAAATCGCAATAGCCGGTCGCAATCGCCTTCTTCAGCTGATTAACTCTATTGATCTCAGAGTTTTAGCTTGCGTAAAACGATATTGCTGAAGCATGCCCGAAGTAGCGTAATGCGGATGTTCTAGCTTTCAATGTAGAAAAATTCTCTTTATTCCTTTTCAGCTCAATCCTCTGGAGCACTAGGCTACTTCGTTGAACCATTTTGTGCTTTGACTCGCACTGAAAATACAAACCGCCGTCTATTCAATCAACTGGACAAATCGATAAAAGTACCTATTTGCGAGGAAATCAATACGTATAATCCAGTAAGGTTTGTACAATTGAAATAGCATCCCAATGGGCTTCGTAATGGCTCCACGTAACCATGTCAGAGCAATAAAACCCAGGTACTCGCTATGAGCTGAGGGCCAAGACGGGATTACGTGTAAATAATCGATGACAATTAGTTACTTTGGTAGTTGCGGTCATGAATGATAATTCTGCTCTAATTGTCGTTAAAAGGTTTCAACAATACAGCTTGCAATACTGAAAAGTATTGCAATACTGCAATACTAATTATTAACCGAAACTGTTGACTTAGTTAAAAGATCGTAATTTTATTACTCAATGCTAGACAAATCTTGCTATTTAATTAGTTAATTTTATTCAGTCTTTTATTGTAATTTATGTGTCACACATTGTTTTAAGTTGCATGTGTTATCTCTTTCTATCAAAGAATTATGATGATCATCATGATGATTGATAATGATGATTAATTGCAGTGAAAGACGAATAAATTATTGAATGAACTCTGGTTTCGCAAATCTGCTTATTCACACCAACAAAAAATTTTCGCACCTGTCGGCAGCATCTTAACAGCATGATGACTGCCAATCGTTTAAAGTAATACATATAGCATAATTATAGAAATATGTCAAGTTTACCCGATGCCGATGTTGAGTGATGGGTTGACCGTCAGCCTGATTGCTGCAGTCACCGTTTGCTGATACTGACCTTTGCACACAAAAAACGATAAAAGTTTCACGCGACTTGTTTAGTCTTTCATCATACATGAAAGTTTTTTCTCATATGGTTTATGTGATGCCCAAGCGTATACAGTAGTCCTGTTAATTCAGTTATGCTACTGTTGGCTGAAAGTGTACATTGAAAATGTACACACTGTATGTTGTACAACCAGTGGCTGTGTCGACATCGCTGTTTGATTACAAGTAGTTCATCGCAGGTTAGACGTGCCTCTATAATGATAAACCTCGCAATGATGGCGCCGCACTGGGCCGTCTGCAGCGATTGATGAAAGTCGTGTCAAGCTGCTCTGTGCTGCTGCTGCTGACAGCAACCTCCCGGATTCATCTTCTGTTGATATAAATCGCTCCGGCGCCGACACAATTTCGTCTATCAACGCAAATCTGCGCCACCGGCATCCTCACTGGCGTACGGTACGTTTGCTTTCCGGTCGACAGACAATCGCTTTGTTTACCACCTTGCAGTTGCAGTATTGCATTCTTTACCGCAGACACTCCAGAGAGAATTGCACTCAGGCTGAATAGCACGGCGATGAAACAGCAACATCAGTACCCGGCTGCAGTTGCATGATATATCCAGCTAATGCTGTTATCACTTAACGCAGTTTCTCAAGCAACACAAGATGGAAACTCATCGGTTAATATCACATTCGGGTATTATCATTGAAAAATTAAAAGTTACTAATTGAAGAAAAATTCACTGAGTTTTGATACAATTATTATGTTATCCACGTAGGAAATATATCAAAAGCCACATACTTAAACTAGAGTAGCCAGACTTAGGCCTATTTTTATGATCAATTACAATTTTGGCTTCATACTTCAAATCGTCCTTTCAACTACACTGTCTCTCAAAAAACTCGAATATGTTTGTTTATATCATTTGCAAATTATAATCATGTTCCTACACTTTATTGACAGTCATTCAGCTATTAGTTGCACATGAGAATTGTTACATCAGCTGAGACACAGACACTGCCTGCAGTAGCCTAAAGGTTAAAGGTGTGAACGCTCATACGCAGACGGAATTCGTTTGTTTTCGTTCGCGCCAGTTATAGGAAGCGCATTTGCTACTATTAGATGAGAAACGGTTTCGTACTTTGGAATGGCTATCGTCGTTCGGTGGTTGTCGATGTCCTTTTGGCCGCGTCTGACTGCCGATCTCTTGACTGCTATGTTGTGCAGCGTACTGTACTTGTTGATCGGGATCTGATACTGGAACGGCAGCGGCTTCCAACCCGCATCTTTCTGACCATGACTAGCTTCGTCGTCTTCATCGTCGGCACGCACGGTCGACGTCTTTCCCTCGGACCACACAACTAGCACCTTGGGTTGAGATTGTTGGGAGGGCACCGGGAAGCCGAATGCTCCTGTCGATGTACCGCTCATTCACGCTCAGTCTTCTATACTACAGTCAATCGTTTCATTACTACACAGAACACACCTCTGTGAGGCTCAAGTCGACATATACTCGATAATTTTTAGCGCGCGTCTAACGTGTTAGACGCCGCTATTGTTACTTAAACTTATAGTTTGGGATCTGTGTCAAATTTGCAAAAAGCTATTACCGTATCTTGAACTGTGCGACGCAATAGTGTCACAGATTGGTCGTTGAACTTGAGAGGCGTTAGTTCGATTCTCGGCCGTTTTACCTTTTATAGGCAAGTTGTTTAGGCCTACATACGAGCTTCTGTCACCAGCGTCCTGCCAGATTTGTAACTAGTAACTTAAAGTTATATCAACAGAAGAACTGAAATCAGCTGCGCTTCCTATGAGTAAGGGATTAGAGTACCCCTGATTTTTATTTTCTGAACAACGAGTGGCACGGCATAAATGTACCTTCTGTAAGCAATTTGATTAAAAGAAGAAGAAGAAGAAGAAGAAGAATGGTTTATTTGGTATTGCAGCCAGAGGAGGGATTGACACAACAAGTCGAAGACAAACTCGAAACACTCTTTTAGTGCGGCAATATCTGGCGAAATACACAGGTGTCGATTGCATGGGGATCTGCCGAGCTCACAGAACACAGCCTGCATCATTACACTGTACTGTGTGAATGTGAAAACGCAACTCGGTGCAGTTTCGCACCGACAAAGGATTGAAGAATAACGTAACGTCGGCTAGACTACAAGTTACTACAACGGAAATATTATACTTAAACTGATGATTAAGACACTGCCTGCAGAGTGCACAGTCCTTCCAGGAAGTAACATTATTGCGCCAACAAATGTTAAGTTAACTTGAGCTTGTTAGGTTGTAACTAAAGGATAAACTAAACCTTAAATCCCGAAAAAAACGTGCAAGAGAAACAGACAACGAAGGAGCATTGCTGTCACAAACCTTAATCGAATTACTTATCTAGCCGGTGTTGTCCTTTCTAACACGAGTCCGTTATGTAAAGAGTTCTGTCGCACCGAGGAGTCGTCAATAAAAGAGAACAATCATGAGCATCCTTGTCCTTCAGTTGCTGTTACATCTTCCGCACGAAGTTGTCTACAGATGTGTTCAGGAATCGCCAGTAAATGGATCACAATGTCAACAGAAACGCGGTCAATTTACGTCAACAACGCACAGGTGAACTTATATAATCAGATCAGCGAAGTGGCGTAATATCAGCAGCGCCAAATGAACACAGCTGTGCTCGAGCGTCAAACCCGTACAACAGACATATAGGCCTACCGCTATGGACCGGTGGCTCACTGACGCACAGCATTACGGACATCAGCAATGCCGGGTGAAGGCCAAAGCTCTCCCGGCAGAGCACAACGCACTGTACTGGTACCAATGATGTGGCAGTTTCGCTTTTCTCGACAGACAGTAAATAGCGGCGCCGAGCCGTGCTCAGCGATTGTGCGTCAGCTGGTCCCAGTCGGTTAACTCTTTGTACCGCAAACAGCACAACTGACTGAAAATACTGTCTTTAGTTTTGTTTACCTCTGTTGGCTTAAGTTTTGCCTACACTGTTTTCACAAGTATCATAGTTTTATACTAGCTTAATAGCCTTGATTTTACATTCTTCTTCTTATCTTTGTTAGATGTATTTCGTTTTTAATCTTAACACCATGTAATGGCCTTCTATGTGCTGATGTGCCGTTAAGAAACTGCTCACTCACTTTCACAAGTATCCGTACCGACGACACAAAATTTTACAGTAGGCTTGCACGTATTTTAAGTGACAGAATGACAGAAGGCTGATAAAAGTGTAATTAAAAATTTGGCTATATGATACTTTCACGCCCCCCGTAAAATACCAAGGTACGACGTGGTACAACTATCATGGTTTTGGAGTAATTATCTCTAAGCTCTATCGTTTCTTTTGCCATAAAAACCTACCGCGGTAAAACCGACCATGGTAGCCATACCATGCTCGCATGGTATGGACTATAGTCTTGGACCAAAGGTAATCTCAGAATTGGTGTAAGACCAGACTTTAGTGTCTAAATTGAGCTATGGTACGTCATAGCATGTAGTCACCCACTGTATTCGTCTCTCTGCTGCCATATGGCGACAACCATTTGTCACAACAGTAATAGACGCAAGGCTGTGGCCACGACAACTTAATCTGCATGCAAATAAAACAGATTTATTATGCAACAAAGATTTTTGGTTCACAATTTTTGTAGCCAACGTGTATTTTTTGTTTTTCTGTACCGTATAGCGTAAGTCTTAAAACTTCGAAATTTTTTCTGTTACCTAACAATTTTTTTTACTTCGACCGACACTTTTGACTCGGTATACACAAATCTTTGCTGTCTGTGAGCTAATTCATTTCATTCTACTTCTGTTAATAGGTACAGACTGATACGAGACCCAGTGCCTTACAAAATGGTTTTAACTTCAAACGTCTCCTTGGTGAAGACAAAGATCACATACAGGAATTCGAGAACTGTGACTCGATCTGTAATTTGTTAGCAGCATATCGCGGCGTCGATCACGATTTCCGGTAGCTTGGCAGCCAGTTTTCTCTTGGGCGTTTCGCAGACCGTTTTTATGGCACTTTGTCCACATGCCACGCGCGCCGACGACGATTACACTACGGCAACTGTGCACAATCGTCGTCTGTTTTATGTTCAGCGCAATTATCGCTGCCGTGATTTCGAATCACATAAAAAGCGCCCGTTACTAGCTCGCGAAAATAGCATTAGAGTGTCTTCCTGTTTTGCACAATGACAGGATAACGAGTTTTAGCAACAACAAATTGAATCGTACACACCAAATTTGGTATGTGAGTGAAAATATGGGTCCCTGGATACATCGAATGGTCGTTATACATTTTTGACGGAATGCAAGATAGCGGACGGCGGCCATCTCAAAATGGTCATGTCGCGATGATAACTCATCCGCGGATTGTCCAATTTCGCTAAAATTTGCTACACTGATGCAACTGAGCGTTTTCAAAATATGTTGCATGTTTAAACCGGAACCGGAAGTAGAAATAAGCCGTGAATGCATGGCTGTTCTTAGCACTTTTGTACTAATAAACATGTAATATACTAACACAGAAATTGTCTGCGAAATATGTTACAGTACACGGACTGCATACGTGAAAGCAGTGATGTATTGTACGTGAACGAGCGTGTACTGTACTCGAAGCGGCTGACTGACTGATTGACTGACAGTGCATACAATTATCGACTCTTTGATGATACCTCGATGCCGCTGCTGCTGCTGCTGCTGCTGCGGGGCGTCTTCTTACAACGTGAATTATAGATATTTCAATCTTATGATGTGATGCCATGTAATGAGCCCTTATTCAACGCTATTCTCATCTGGTAAGCCTACCAATTAGCTATACGCTAGTTCTGTTCATCATGTGTTTGTCGTCGACGAACGCGTTTCGCAACATTTTAGCGCGCGTCGTTAAACGCACGCTAATGCCATCTTAATTCCGTCTGTGTGTTTGTCCGTCGCACTAATGATCCACACCAAAACGGTCCA
>Ga0126335_1001520_pt1 | contig 13080 bp, 11 predicted proteins | sample OlaspJWI45metaG_FD_108409 | JGI IMG/M metagenome (GOLD analysis project Ga0126335, IMG submission 108409) | Marine gutless worms symbiont microbial communities from Oahu, Hawaii - Olavius sp. 1 OAHU.JWI-45 metaG | ecosystem: Host-associated > Annelida > Digestive system > Unclassified | place...
GAATGGGCAGGCAGAATGGCTTGTAGCACATATTTCTTTCCATCACACACATAAGGTGAAATAACATCGATTTTCTATATGATATTTAACTGACAGTCGATGTAGAATGTAGAGGAACATTTCCCTACTGCTGTGTCATTTGCTGCATCAAGTAGTGATGTTTGGTAGATCATCATTCAATGACTTCACTGCAAAGTACGGCAAAGATGAACGATTCAAAGGTGTCGACAAGATGCGCGACCGCGAACAGATCTTCAGTGACTATCTCATTGAGCTACGCCAACGTGAGAAAGAAGAGTCACGGACTCATAGAGAGAAGGTATTTTATCATATGATCTGAACTGTTTGCAGAATTGAACTAACGTATTGTGGCTTTGTTGCAGTGCAAATACGAGACACGACATGTGGTTCATCGACTTTTTATATACCAGTATTGTTGTGTCTAGCATTGTGCTGTATGATGCAATTTTTTTATTTTGATGATTGGAGAAGGACCTTTTGATGGATTAGATGAATGACAGTATTGTTATACTATTGGTTCATTGTTTCATTGCATATTTACCATGTTATTAAAACTTGCACTGTTATAGGTAGAAATTATTTAAAGAAGTGTAGTACAAAATACAAGTTGTGGGCATAATACGTTAGTCAGTCAGTGTGAAAAAGATTACTAAGAAAGTGATAGTAGTAATAGATGTATACATTATGTGTAAAAATAGTAGGATTGCTGAATTCAGCTTAAGCGTATTTGCTAATTTAATAATGGCAATAGTAAATAAAGTGATTTATAAGCACATGAGCAGTAGGTGATATTCAGTCTCAACATAATATACTATCAACAGTGCTAGTGTAGTTTTATGTACATCATCTGCTATGTATGAAACATTTCACTTGTTGTCAGTTAATTGAATATTTTGTAATTGTTTCTTGTTTTATTTGCTTGTTGTTGCAGGGTAGGATGAGATGTTTAGATATTATATTTATGTAAAATTGATTTTGTAGCATTATTACATTTGTTGATTTGCAGGCGTGATTGACGATTGTGTGATTTGACTAGTATGCCAAATGTATAACTGGTGCGAAAAGTTGTACCTTTTTAGCAGGACGATAAGGTCTGTTAATTGCTGATACAAGTTAGGATTAACAAGTAATCTAAGTATTTTTATAATATTATACTTTAATAAGTATAAGTATTAAGTAATTTTGATACACAGTATATTTTATAGTAAATTTCTTTAGAAACAGAGATTATCTTTTGTCTGACTGAATTGAAAAGCATAGGTAAAGTAATCTCATAATGTAGTTGAACATAATACAATAGCAGACATATAGGTAGTTAGGTAGTGAGCAGTGCATCTTAGATAGTTTAGTATGGTCTGGTAATGTGCTTCGTTTTTGAGACGAGCCGACAGCGTCTCTGGCCAGCCAGTCATTCGGGCAGTTGGTCAACGAGCACTTCACAAACGTCGGCCACGAAACTGTTGAGTTTCGTTGCATATCAGTTGTTGTTGACCGGGCTCACACGATCGCTGGCTGTTCTGCGTCTTGGCATTGCTTTTCATTAGTGTAAGGCAGCTATGTCATTAGCTCATCCATTAACTAGTTACTTCATACTTACTACACCATGTCCCAGAAAGAAGGAGACCTACAGTATTTTGTACATAATGTTGATGTATGCAAACACATTGGGGTAATTTTTGGCAAGTAACAACAAGAAAGTTTTGCTAAACTATTCATGCAACAAATGCCTGCTTCACCTGTTTAGTGTAGTTACATTTCTTTGCAAGATGACATGATCATAATATTAAACATTAAAACAGACAATATATGTGACTGATTGTGTTGTCAACAACAGGAACAATCGTTGCTGTTAACACATTGTTTTAGTATGAATGCATCTAGAATGTCTGCCACAGGGCCTTGCGGCTTGCTGAAAGACTGGTTGTTTGTATTGACTTTCAACTCTTAAATTGTCAACTTCATTAACTTTTGGCATTCAGCAAAGTCAGCAGTTTTCTTATCTAAATGATTTACTACTGTGTTCACAAATCATTTTAACAACTTGTCTCTCATTTTATTAAAATATTATTTAGCATGGTAGAAACATTCAAAGCTAACACAACTAGACTTTGTTTACCTTGACATTTCGATCTCTGTCAGAGACCTTTATCATAAGAAGCTTGTTCAGTTCTTTTATTTCTTGCCATGGTAGAGATGCGACATGACAAGAAATCGGTCAAATGTGTACTTATTGTGTAGCTACCCTCATCCCGGTTCATATAACGTCATCCCTCCTTCTGGTGTGAGCCACTTCCTTGATCCATCTGGCTCCGTGTGGGTTCCGGGGCTTAGAATAGACCCACTTCGTCTCCTGGCCGGATGTCGTAAAAGGCGACTAAACCAGGCACCACTCAACCTCCGCGGCCTCATCTGATTACCGATGATGGTCTGGAGTAAAAGAGGGAACAATAACACAGCTGCTCTAGTTACTATGGCACAGTGCAATACTCTTGTTGCATGATGTTCTAGGTAGCTTATAGGTCCAGCAGATTGGGTTTTTTGTCACACTGGAACCCTTACGCTGTGATTAGCCTAGAGGCGGTTGCCTACAGTTAGCCTAGTTCATATCGTAACACACTGGAATGGTTCTGGTGGGACTGAAGCCTATCTCAGTGGCCATCTGCCTTCCTTCAGTGCTTTGACGCTGTTGGTTGGGTCATCTGGTCTGTAAAAATCGTCCCTAAAATGACCTATAAAGTGTCGAGTGGGACGTTGAACCTCTGCTCAATCACTTGATCCATCTAATACTTCTGTCAGACAGAAGCTACACATTGAACCACAGATATGACTGATTTCTTGCCATGTCGCATCACTACCGTAGCAAGAACCAGAAGAAGAACTGAGTAAGCTTCTTCTGATGAAGGTCTCTGACAGAGATCGAAACGTCAAGATAAACAAAGTCTGGTTGTGTTAGCTGTACCAGTTTCGGTGGAGGCGAAGTTGTCCTTCATAGAACCAGGCCGCAAATGGGCCCATAGTCCATCCCCAGTAAAGTCCTTAGTATTTCTTACCAGGTTACTATGAAAACCTCTGTGAGGATGTTAAAAACCTCAGGAGGTCTCTAACTGTTATATAGTTCTTCTTTCTGTTTTCCTCAGGCGCTTCCATTGGGTGCCTGAGGATTTCGTCTTTCTTTGAACCATGACCGGTTCACCTGTCAGCTGCAAAGAGCTGAGTTCTTGCGCAAGGGTTCCCACGAGGGGTCCCTCTTCCGAATGTTCCCTCTTTCACTCCAGTCCATCATCAGTAATCAGATGAGGCCACGGAGGTTGAGGGGTGCCTGATTTAGTCGCCTCTTATGACATCCAGCCAGGATACGGAGTGGGTCTATTCTAAGCCCTGGAACCCACGCAGGGTGTGTTAGCTGTAATTCTTATATAAATTGTCTGTCATTAACTGTAATATTTTCTTTCTCGGAAAACAACTAAATGCTTATCTTATGTAAATTGCATTTTGTATGTCATCATCACCAGTTAATGATTTAGTCTAAGCAGTATATTTTGCACATATTTGATAACTTGATTTATAATGATGATCATACCAAAAATTACTAAATTATATCCATATTTGTTAAAATTATGTTCAGAACACTGTCTTTTTTCTGTGACATGGTGTTTATGTCTTGCGTAATGATAGCTTAGGAAGTCTCGCTACTCTGCAAACATGCTGGGAAATCACAGCTGGAAATTTGCTAAATAGTTTTCAGTATGAAATACTTTTCGTTACGATAGAATTCAATGGTTGCACTGATTCATTAATGCCAGTAGACCCCAATATTACTGGAGAACAAAATTAGCAGTGGTGTTACCAGGGTTTTTCCACAAGTTTTTGAATTTGTTTCAACATTTCCAGGTACCTGGTCAGCACTGGTAAAGTCCTTATATTTATTGCTTTTGGATTTAGCAAATAAATAAAAACATCAAAAAAACATTGATGCAGTATGTTCTTATGTACTTAATAATTTCTTTAGTGTTCTGCAGTGTAAATATGGTACCTTGTGGCAACACATTATACATTCTGTGTTTTAATACTACATACCAACTGTTATCTTATAGCTATTACAATAACTATAGTAGATTAAGTCTGTTGCTGTATTTTAGAGTTGTCAAGCTGTATACTTTGTATTGTTGCCAGTAATAGTTCTACACTGTGCAATGCTGATTTTGCTCCCATTGGTTTTGTATTTATCAGTTACATATTTAGGAAAAAATACTTATTTGTGCCATGGGTGTTATAGATCACCTTCTGAAGTCTCCACTTTTTCCCAACGTGTATAGGCTAGTCCACCCGTACTTAGTATTCTGTTTTTTATGTTTTAATTTTTGCGACATTTTCTCTGGTTTTATTGGGGTCTGCTGAATAAATGCAGCTGTCTGCTCTTTCGTTGTCTGTCATACTAGTTGTTTTGGATTCCTGTGTAGTTTGTTTTCATCTTATTGAAGGGAAAATGTGTATAGTAGCATGTTGAGTCAGTCTGGTATTTATTAGTGAGTTAGTTGCCATTATAATTATTACATTGCACTAAGATATTGTTCTAGTGTGATGCTTAAGAGTTGTATTGATAAGTCTGAGATTTTTGTTATAGTACAAAATGTTTGTCATAGTAGATGTAGTTGCAATTTGCAGTAGGTGCAATATTGATATAGTTGCAATAGTCACTATTTGCTTGTTCCAGATATTGCAGCATTTTATGATACAGATTAACGTTTGGGTTTAAATGCATTATTTATTGACTATTGTTTGCATTTATCATATATATTTGTTAGCTCTGAGCCATATTTATACAGCCTTATAGCTGTATATAATTACTATTACTGTAGAATCATTGCTGTACACATATTGCCATCCCATAGAGTGATTGCTAGCAGTTTGTTGTTGATCCTAACGAGTGCTGTGTTATTTCAGCTGACTGAAATACAGTGATTGGCAGTATGCAATAGATGTGTGGTTTCCTTGTAGGTGAAAGCTGACTTCTTGGAGCTGCTGAAAGAAACATCGGATCTCGATAAACATTCGAAATGGAGTGACGTCAAGAAGAAGATAGATTCGGACGCACGTTACAAGGCCGTTGACAGCAGTACTCGACGAGAAGACTGGTTCAAAGACTACGTTCGCACCCTTGAAAAAGTAAGTCAGACTAATCTGTTATACTCTTGCACACAATGTTGCAAAGTAGTTTGCATAGATCAGCTTAACGTGGTGGTGTAATACAACTGACTCTTGGTTATTTCATATGGTTACTCTGGGCAAGTTATTGCTTGTGCCTCAGAGCAGTATACCCCTCATACATACATAGTGTATACCTCATCCTATTATTGATGATGGTCTGGAGTAAAGAGGGAACATTAACACGGTGTAGTATAGGTATAGTACGGTGCAATACTCTTGTTGTACAACGTTGTAGACAGCTTATAGGTCCAGCAGATTGGGTTCCTGTCACATACTGGGACCCTTACGCTGTGATTAGCCTAGAGGTGGTTGCGTACAGTTGATATTGTAACACGGTGGAAGTGCTCTGGTGGCACTGAAGCCCATCTCAGTGGCCAACTGACTTCCTTTGGTGCTTTAAGGCTGTTGGTTGGGTCATCTGACCTGTAAAATTCGTCCCCGAAATAACCTATAAAGTGCTGAGTGGGATGTTAAGCACACTCACTCATTCACAGAGCAATAAAGGTAAATATTGGCTAACGGCTTTGTGCTTGGTGAAACTGCATGTAATGGCAGCTTTCAGTCTCCTGTGGGCTGAGTTTTTAAAGACTGGCATTGGCTGTGACCCTATTACTCCTGTCTGGTTAGCTATACAGTTATCACTCGTATTTCTCTACTCCGTGATTAATTAATCATGACTTTTAGGCTGCGTCAAATGCATGAGATGCTGACTATTTTTACCAGTGTTTGCGGTGTCTGTCAGTCAGTCTGTCACACGGCTTAAATCGTCGGCAGGTGCAGTGTCCGCCACATACCGTGTGTGCGGAGTCATTCGGTGCAGACTTCGCCAAATGCCTTTGGCCTCTTGTTGTCTTTCAGAGTTGTACTGAGATTCAGACAGTTTTGTGGCTGCTGTAACTCGATCAGCACCTTTTCCTGGGAGTTGTTGATGTATGACAGCCTGTTTGTGTCTTTTGTTTAATTTCTGTGAACTGAATAGACTGATTGCATATTTGCATAATGTTGTTCAGGAGTCAGATGAAGGTGAGCGCAAAGCCCGTGAGAAACAAGCACGAGTTGAGGCAAGCATGAAAGAGAGAGAGAAGGAGGTGAAAGAGTCGCTGGAAAGTTCATTACGTGAACGAGATAAGGAGCGTGATCAGCACAAGAAAGATGAAGCAGTCCAGACATTCAAAGCTCTGCTTGTAGACTTGGTAAAAATTGCTTATTAAACATACATTGTGCATAAGTGACAATACTGGAGCACTTGTAGCTACTCTTGTGTTTGCTGTCGCATTACAGTGTGCTTGTAATAATATCTTGCTGATCAGTGGTGGTTTGCTGTAGTGGTGCATCAAGTCAGGTATAATACTGAGATAGTTGATCATTTGCGATTGTACCATCTTGCTGTTTAACCACACTACTCAGCTTGGTCATCACTGTGTGATTAGCTATAGGTAGTGATCATGACCACTGATGGGGGTTTTCATTGGTTTGTTGAAAGACAGTGTCTTTACATCGTTGAATGTGTGGTGTAGGTGCGTAATGTGGATGGTACTTGGCACGACAACAAGAAGCTTCTGAGAAAGGATGAGCGTTGGGCGGACAGTGAGCTGATTGAGCGGTCAGAGAAGCAGAAGCTGCATGAGGAGCACGTCAAGGCTTTGACCAAGAAGAACCGCGAGATGTTTCATCGGTTGTTGTCGGAGACTTCAGAAATAACGCTGACGTCGCAGTGGAAAGAGGTGAAGAAGCTGATAAAGGAAGATCCGAGATACAGCAAATTCTCATCCAGTGACCGGGTTGGTTCTGCATGATTGCTGTTTTCTTTTGTGATGGTAACTCTGTGTTGTACTAAAAGTATTTGTGGGGTTCCTACAGTCCTTCAGAAGTCCTGGAATGTAATGTGGAGTACAAAACCTGAAATTTCAAGGTCTACAAGTTCTTTGCAGTTTGCATTTTTTTGCTGTGAATACATTGGTCACTGTAAGTGTAAGTACTTAGAGTTTCAGTCTCATTGCTTTTTTTGACATATGTTTAAAAGACAGTTGTTGTAACAATCGCGTGTGCAATGTTTTTAGTCGTGTCATTCTGTCTGTGTGTGTGTGTCGTGTTGATCTGTAACTTTTCAATACTTACAAACTTCATGTTTTTGCTCTGCAGATTCACCTTCACAAAATATGCAGGGCAACTCAAAAAAGTAACCCCTTTGTGGAGAGCTCTAACTTTTGCCAAACATTAATCAGTTTCCAAAATTCTTTCACTGCTCGAAATAGTATGAAATTTTCAACAAACCCTTGTAGACTTTTCCTATCATACCACACCATATTACCACACTACCTCTGGAAGTTAAAAGTCAAAAGTCTGAATTTGTTAAAAATTACAAAAGGTACAGCTTAAAAATTGGTAGGAATTGTGTGACTGATGTTTCTTTTTCTTATGGCTGAGTGCATATTAATACTGTCATAGCAGTAACTCAAGTGTACCGTACGTCATTTGCCCACACATATGTATTCCTTTGACAGTTGAGTCGCCAGTCATGCTGTGGTCAGTGTCGTGCTAAACACAGGAGTCAGAAACTATAAAATATGTCCTGTTTTTGCCCCACCATCTAGTATAGATTTGATCAGTAGTTACTAATACGTATTTCTGTGATGTTTTCAGAAGCGTGAGAGAGAATTTGACGAATTCATGCAAGAACGACTGGTCCAGGCCAAAGCTGACCTCCGAGAATTACTGAAAGAAACCAAACTGATTACATACAAGTACAAACTCTCTTTACTTCCATGCAGTTATTGAAATGATAATGTTGGTAATCTTCAGGTATATGTTAATGCTGAGTTCACAGGTGATTAAATTCCCTGATTGTGTTACAGAATGCACATGCATCTGAAATTCGGTTACATCTGCATTCTGTAACCCTGGCTAGGTTACAGAATGCAGATGTAAAACAATTTCAGTTCAAGGATGATGCCCATAAATTTTAATGTTGATTTAATGTTTTGATTTTTTAAATTTCCTATCATCGTCTTTGAATTAAAGTGAACTAAGACATCTCAGATGTCGCGCTGCACTGCTGATTTGGGACTTCGTCGTTTAAGCTAAATAATGGCATGCGTTGTGGCTGGCAGCAAGTTCAACTGTGGCTGAAGCTATGCTAAGGAGCGTAATGACTGCAAGTTGCCTTGCTTGTTAAGGGTAACATCCCACTGCAACGGGTCTGCAACCAGCTGGCAACTTGTTTGGGGTCTAAAGCTGATCACAGACAAGTTCACAACAGGTTCACAACCAAGTTGTGACCTGCTAGTGTAGTCAGATGTTACCTTAACTAGTAACTAATTACAGATATTGATAGAGCAGTACACTTGCTGCACATGTTTGAACGTTCCTTAGTGCGAAGTGGAGCACTGAGGTTCGCACATGGCAAAATAGTCTGGCTGGATAATGTTTTTTCTCCAAACGATACCTCAGGACTGAGAAGGCCTAAGAATGTCAAATTTGGCACAAAGGTGACGTTTAGTACAATGATGATGTGCACATTTAGATTTCTGGAAAAAGTTTTTTAATTGTGACAAAATTGGCAAAAACTGCCAAAAACTCTATTTCTCCAGTTCACACGGTGGCGCCACATATATGTACACAGATACAGCATATACGTGATGCCACCATGCAAGTGGCACCACGTATATGCTGTATCATGCAACCTCAGATAGTGCGGAGCACTGGGGACTCTGACGATAGTCACCGTGCTTGTTATTAAGTGGTGAATAAATATTTGTTTATGGGTATTTTTTCGTACAAATTTCTGAATAGAGAATAATAACTGCAGTACGCTTATTGGCTAAAATAGTCTTAGTCGGTGATTTAATTGGCATTTTGTGTTGTTCAGGTCATTGAAAATGATCGATGAATCATCTGGTCAACATCTGAAAGACATTGAAAATATTTTAGAGGTTTGAATTCTTTTCATTCACAGTTGCGTATTGTTTGTACTGTACCTGTGTGTTCGTTGTGTAAAATGCTTGTGTCTGATATTAAGGATGTTATGGTGTATGTTACAAGCATTGGCATAATGGAGTAGTTTCATGCGTTGATACTGATGGTCTATATGAAGAGCTAAAATTGTGCAGTGTGAACACTCCATGTTACAGCAGAATGCAATCATTGAACTGCATCTGGTTTAGCCATTTGATCTTTGGGCATAGTCACAATGTACTTCGAATTTCTGTAGTTTGCTGGGCCACTGTAAACATTTGAAAATTGTGCAGAACATGCTTATTTATGTTATAGTGTATCCTACATGGTTTCTTTGGCTTGTATTTGAGACTCGTTCCAAGGTACAAGAAATCACAGAACTAATTTGAATTAATTAGTTGGTGCATATACTTTGCATTATGGTAATTGCACTTAGAAGTGTCTGCTAATGTGTGTTATGCTGTGTTTGTGGTGTGATCAGCACGACAAGCGATACCTGGTTCTGGAGTCTGTTGGCGAAGAGAGGAAGAAGATTATACTTGACTACATCAAAGACCTTGACAGACAGGGTGCCCCACCCCCTCCCACTGCATCTGAGCCGTCACGACGCAGTACTAAATAGGGCTCAAAGGACTTGCATTGGTGGAACAAATGACTGCACTACTGTGCAGTAAATGACATTGGTACTTGCTGTAGCTGGGTGCTAAATGATTTTACCTTATAATTGCAGAACTTCATTGGCATGGCTACTTCTTTTTTAAAGCATATTCACAGAATTATCTAAGTTGGCAGTGCATGAGTGATAATTTTGAAATAGCTTTTCAGCTGTAAATGAAGACTTGCAAGCTGACTGACTGGTGATTGGTTGTCTTAGGCTTGTCCACTTGAGTTGCATCTCATTTCTTGTCAGAAACTGAGTTCTTGTCTTAAAAAATTTTAACGCTCAAGTTGAATTTTGGCTCTGGTGAAGCATATGATTTATTAAGTATAAGGACTATGATTGACATCAGCTGGTATAAAGTGCTGGTATTAGGTGTCATTTATAGCTTTAGATATTCTATTTAGATATATTTGACACAGATTTACAGAGTGTTTAGAACCTCTTAATGCTGCTTTGCAATTGCAACTTAAGCAGTTATTCGTACCATGTAGACTCCTCCATACAATCAGTTAATGTAAGAAGGTTGAAGCTTGCGTAATGGTAGTTACGAGACATCGTTGGCATCAGCTGATTCACAACTGCGATGAGCGACCTGCTGTCAAGGTAGCAGCATCTTTAGTAAAAATGTACGAAAAAGAGACTTGGTAATATAATATACAAACTTATGTGTGCAAAAGTCAAAATAATTCATTCAGTAAACTAACCAGTTTACCAAATTTGGACAGAATCATGGGCACTTGTGCTTCGTAACATCTGCATAAGTTTCAGTAGTGTACAGTTTAGTTAAAGTGAACCACCCATGGGCAGTGATACTCAGCTCGCTTTACCTAGTTCTTGATTTGTGCAAGGATCGGGACCCCAATCTAACATGATGTACGTACTGCTTGGGCCCCAAACAGGACATCAATCTTTTCAGCCAGGTTTGCATGGTGCATGTGTGATCATCAGTTGCAATAGCACGACTCGTGCATTTCATGCGACCAAATGAGGGAAATAGAATGCTCAATGTATGCAAGTCAAGAGAAATCAGTTGTATCATGCAGCTTACGGTCTGGTAAAGGTAACATGTCTCTTTTAGGCTGCATCGAATGCATGAGATGCAGACTATTCTTACCAATGTTTGCGGTGTCTGTCCATATGTCTGTCACGCTGCTTAAATCGGCGGCGGCGCGTGCGGTGTACGCCTCGTAGCATGTGCACGAGGTCATTCGGTGCAGCCTTTATAAAATTACTTTGACCAATTGTTTATAACTCATTAGGAAACCTAAACTCCGGGCAATAGCCCGGAGAGCGGAGCTCATTAGAAGCGGCTCTTCGCTTAAACAACTTTTATTTCAGATTTCTAACATTAAAAAAGAAGAATTTGATTAGTATTATTATAAGAAGAAAGATTTACGTACGATAATTAGAGAAATTGAGAAAAAAATTACAAACGACCTTGGTGGGAACTCAATCTTTGCCTGTGTAGGCGAACGTTTTACCCATTGCACCACAAGTTGTCTACGTTGTTTGTTTGCAAATAAGACTTTTTAAATGCCACAGCTACTCGCGCCCATTGTTACAAATTATTATTACAAAGGTCACATTATAGAACAATACATTCAATTTGTCTACGACATACCTGTCGATTCTGCAGTGCACTAATTACTGTTGTGATATTATTACTAAGTCGCGATATTGGCTGTTTTATAGAGGCGCCCTCTGGTGATTGGAATTGCTGCCATTAGTCAGTGAGTTTTGCCGGTATTCGGCAGCATCTAACTCTGTCAATTGTATTCGTGGCTAATTTTCAAAATGGAGACCAGCAAAAGACGTCAAATACCGACGACGAACGCGTGTAAAAATTTCAGCTACAGTGGCCTTCGAATAAAAAAAATTTCATTACGCTAGACTTTCGTGACAGTACATTAACCTACGCCCAATAATACCGGGCGCAAGCCCGGTAGGCTGCGCCCATAGTAAAATCACCCGTGTGTGCGTACTGAGTTGGCCGTTGCCGCTGCTGACTAGTCTGTACTTTTGACTGTCATGGAAGTTTTGTCACGAAAGTACTGTCACGGAAGTAGTAAGTAAAAAAGCGTAAGAATATCGTGACGAAGTAATAATTGCACGTGGGTTAATGTCGTATCACAACAGTAATTAGTGCACTGCAGAATCGACAGGTAAGTACAGACAGATTGAATGTATTGTTTTATAATGTGACAATTGTAAAATTATAATGGCCGCGAATAGCTGTGATATTGAAAAACTAAAAGTAATGTTTGCAAACAAATAGCGTTAGCCTTTGTGGCCTAATGTGTATTGTGTAAGGCGTTCGCCTACGGAGCCAATGACTGTTGGTTCAAGTCCCACCAAGGTCGTTTGTAAATTTTTTTCTAAATTTCTCGAATTATCATATGTAAATCTTTTTTCTTATAATAATACTAGTGAAATTCTTCTTTTTCAGTGTTAGAAATCTTAAATAACAATGTGGTTTGAGCAAAGAGCCGCTTCTAATGAGCTCCGGGTTAGCGCCCGAAGTTTAGGTTTCCTAATGGGTTATTCCTTCGTTGCGATAAAGCAGAATCTATTTTTAGCCTGACCAATCACAGCGCTATAGTGTTTCGGCTGTTGCCGCTGATGGTGAGTTTTAGACACAGTTTTGCCGATGTTCGGCAGCATCTAACTCTGTCAATCGTGGGCCGTGGCTGATTTTCAAAATGGGGACCAGCAAAAGACGTCAGATACCGACGACGAACGCGTCTAAAAATTACAGCTTTAGAGGCCTTCGCAAAGCTTTGTGACAATATTTCGTGACCGGCAACTTGTGACAGTACTATCGTGACAGTCAAAACTACAGACTAGTCAGCGGCGGCAACGGCCAACTCAGTACGCACACACGGGTCATCTTACTATGGGCTACGCCCGTAGGCTTTCGGCCTAACCGGGCTTCGGCCGGTATAATTTTTAAGACCCTTGGTAGGAGTTTCCAAGTGGTAAAAAAATTATGAATAGCTAAACAAGTGTGGGCGCAATATTCATTCCGTGTTATGCAATGAATTAAATATATAGGTGACATCAAATGAGTTGGAATTTTTGCCAACTATTGCTAATTAACCGGAATAGGAAATAGAAGTTTCATTAAAGTTTCCATCCTGCAGAGCACTGCAGCAACTGCTTGATAAACTGCATGTTACAGCTGGTGACATTGATATGTGCTGCAACAGCAAGAAAACTGTCTGTATGATTTTCAGCCC
>Ga0126335_1001521_pt1 | contig 13078 bp, 6 predicted proteins | sample OlaspJWI45metaG_FD_108409 | JGI IMG/M metagenome (GOLD analysis project Ga0126335, IMG submission 108409) | Marine gutless worms symbiont microbial communities from Oahu, Hawaii - Olavius sp. 1 OAHU.JWI-45 metaG | ecosystem: Host-associated > Annelida > Digestive system > Unclassified | place...
ATATATGGTTGCAACCTGCCAATTTGTATGTCATTTACTTGCGAGACTTCAGGCAGTCTAATGAATAGGCTAAAATTAACATTATCTAATTTTGCGAACTGATCCTGGATCAAAAACTAAATTCATTTCCGATTTTCTTTGTATTCATTCAACTGACGCTGATACAAGTCTTCACGGTATCAGACCAGTCATCAGACAAACACGAAATGATACACTGTCGAGTACGATAAATAATAAATAGCATAATTCAAATTCACACAGTGTAATGCGGCCAACATATACCTAAACTCTTTCCCACACGCGTTAGTACAAAATGCTAGTGACATGTATGTAAGCTTACACGTGAATACAGCAATGCTGAGCTGCAGAACGAATGACGCAAAGATGGTTTATATAACTTCTCGTTTGGCCTTATTTGGGTCAAAGATGCGGGTTGGATATGTGCAGTTATAAACTTTAATTGTGTAGATTAGATACCCGGTGCCTACGGCGAGGAAGGAAGAAACACAATACATAAATCTGATTTAAAGTTGGTAAGGAGGCTGTTGCATGGTATAGTTTTGAGTTACTCATAGCTGTGCCAGAGAGGAGCACAAACCTGTGCACTGGCGACTTTTGCTGCCGTGACCTTGAAACTCGATATGTGACCTAGATATTCTGAAAATATCTTAAAACCAAAAATAAAGTTGCTATGTCTGCGGGGCATTCAAAAGGTTCAGCCTGGACTGAAAATACAAAAATGTCTTCAAGGTCAAAGGACAAGGTCAAATGTCACTAACGTCCAAAAATACTGACGCGCAAGTAACGACGCAACCAACAAATGGCGAACTGCATAGCAAACGTCATGCTGTATCTTCACAGTCACGTGTATCCGATAAATAGCATTCATTTTATTCAGGACCACGTGGGTCCAGTGGACGGCGCTGGTACTCGACATTGTTACAGCATTGTCACAACAGTGACTACTTTATACCAGTAGTCGTTAAATCTAAGGTTTTTATGCTAAAGTTTCTTTGCTACCTCTAGCCTATATAGTTAAGGCAGCAATACTGATGAAACAACGCCTATGCCCCCTAAAGCCTATCGGCTCCGCTAGTCTGCTGCACCGTATAAAATAATCAGACATCAAAGGCGTGTGCTTCATATATTTTGCGGTTGCACGCAATTTGTATAGTCTTTGTGCTGAAACGGTCAAGAAGAATGGAACGGACTTGTAGAGAAAGCTATGAAGCTCGAAACGTCATCAGAGTTTTTCTAGACAGCGCGAGTTGGTGAGCAGCTCGCGTAGAATGCGCCAGGCATGCTTGGCTGCGCCGTCAATCGCAGCGACAGACTTGCCGCGAAGCAGATCGAGCCCTGGTAGAAAGTAGTGAGGACATCGGCGGTTCTGAAGGCAAGAGATCAACTGCAGCAGGACTCCATTGACACGGTCACCGAGGCACATCTCATCCCAGTCCATGTCAAGTGGATGTTTCTCACATTCGTACAGTAGCAGTGTTTTGATGTGGTAGTTATCAACTGGACGGCCTGGTAGGTCGAGATGTCGGTCGCGAATAGTCTTGAGAATGCTAAGACAGCGGCGCCGACAGCCGCCGGCCAGCAGTAGCGATTCGGCGGACCGGAAAGATAGGACCCAGGCGTCACCGTCGACGGCTGAGCGCTCGCGGGCGTACGGGCTCTCCTTGGACAGTAGGTCGAACCCCTCAGCCTTCACTTCGGTGACGAGGGCTGGATGCGGCCACGGCTGCTGGGGCAGCGGCCAGTGAGCGGCAGTACGAGGCCACACTCCAGGACAACGGAACGCAGGAGTGATTTGAACCACGTACCTGCAACACAGCGACTGTCAGTCGTCACGTTTAACTGTTTCAATGGTCAGTTTTGGTTTTGAAACAGTTCTGCAAACAGAAAGTGTTCACAATCACATTTTTTCGGTCTAAAAAGCAGCGCAGTTATAGAACTAAGCTATTTCAATATTCTCACAAAATACAACACTTCCAAGAAAGATATCCACGGCTTATATGGAAGGGGCTGGATAGAACCTACAAAACTATAAATTAATGAGACACAAAATCCTTGAAACTGAAGACTAATATAAATTACGTAATATTATGTAATGCGCACTGCGCAGTCAAGTGCAGATACTCTAACACAATACACATTTACACATGATCTGTGAATGCTACATAGATGATAAAAAATCAAGCACAGTTTGAACACTCTACTTCCTAGAACCGTACCTGAGAATTATACGAACAAACTTGATAATGTATACGTTACATACCGATCGCGAACGCGCAGTCGGACCTCGGTCGTATCAGCGACCACACGGACAACATCTCGGTGAACGCTGCGATCGACTGCCTGCGCTACGAGTGTCTGGAACCGTGAGCGGATCTTACGAGACGACAGGTAGCCGGACGCCGTGATAAACTCCACCCATAGAGACATGGATCTTTTGCGTCCGTCGCTGAGTTTTAGCACGGCGCAGCCTGGAATCGTTCCGTCGTCGACGTAACTGAATACGCCCATCTGATTGAGGTACAGTATCACTTCGAACTCTGTCGCTGACAACACCTGCAGTTATATACGATACAACACCGTTTAGACTTATAATGATTCTGCACCGTCGCTCTGCCTCATATACGCACAGAAAATTCAGCAGACACTTGAAAATATAGGCCTATTGCTTATTACTAGCACAATGCACTCCTGTGCTCTTTGGCTGAATATACAGCATATACAACGTATATAGGCTCCCATTTGCCACTGTTTCGTTGTAGTCTAATTGTGGTTGTAAAACCATGGTGACGAGTGCGTAACGCTTGGAACGCTGTATATTTGCAGTACTGCTGGTGGTCTCAAATAATCTACATAATCTTCATTTCTGTACACCCGTCTCGAAATTTACCATATGCTAAAATACCGACGTCATATAGCCTAAATATAGGTTTCAACACTGTCTGGAGTGTGTTATGCGAGTGATCTGTGAACGCCACTGGTTGTTGAGCATAGCTTGGAGCGTAGGCTATAGGTACGTTGGTCTGTGATGATCACACTCGAGCACCCGTCCAAGTGACACTCAAGACAGACTGTCTAAGTGAGTTAACTCACTCTAGCCTATAGACACAGAGATAGGAGCAGTAAAGTAGGTCATGTACAAACTACGAAGGCGATTGAATTCACTTAAGGCCACTATAATCGGTTTGCATGAATTATTTGCCAACGTTATATGTTTATTTTATTAGCATTAATATGCGCATTTGGCGTGCATACAAAATTAATAAAATTAAAATTAAATGCAACGTCGCGGCGCAGCGGTTGGACTCGAACGCCAAGAAACCGTGAAATATGCAGACCTGCAAACCCTCGTAGTGTCCGTTGATCTCGCTGAGAGAGCTGACAAAGCGAGGCTCCTGGGTCTCGACCTCTTTCAACACATCTTGCACGACAGAACAGACATCTCGCATGTTCTTGGTGACGGATGCGCGGCGGGACTGGACGCGCTCGTTGTAGAACTTGTTGAGCTGCAGCAGCAGTTTGCTTTGCGACGACGTCATTGTCATCATCATCTTCGCTGATTTACGTCCTGATACGTCGACCGACTGCGGCTTTGGCGCTGCTTGCACAAAACTACATTCTTAAATGAAGAATCCATCATCATCCTTCCATTCATCTAATTTTACGAAAACTTTACAGTCATTCGTATAGCCTGTAACTTATGATATTCATACCCACGCCCCGATTATTCATCTTCCGCCGAAGTTCGTCGACCTTTTCACGATAAAATCATTGCCACTATTCTATATCTTATGGGAATGAATCTAAGCAGACACTCGTCTGTATCTCGACACAATAATACTACTGTACTAGAGATGTTATTCATTATTACCTGCGCGCATGCTGCGAGCAGGTATTGTTTTTGGCGGTGTCTGTCTGTGAGTCTGTGCGTCTTTCCGCAGAAAATCTCAAAAACTACTAATCGGAAATCGACGTAACTTGGTAGGCATAACGCTAAAAGTGGTTGTAAGTTGGCGAAATTTGACCTTGACCTTTGACCTTGATAGCTGTTTTCATACTTTTTCAATTCAGGCTATATATTTTGAATGGCTTGACCTAGCAACTTCATTTTCAGTTTGGAGACACATCTTCAGAATATCTAGGTCATGGTTCAGTTTCAAAGTCATGGGTCCAAGGTCAAGGTCACAGCTTCGAAGAAGCGGTAGCATGCAACTCAAAAACTACTGGACGGCAATTGCCTGAGCTTGATCGAATTTAATTTATCGCCTCTAGAAATCTGAAGTTTCGAGCTTATGGCGAAACTTAAATGTTCTTAGTTACTTTAACTGTTCTTGCTATGTATTAGGTCCCTATTACATTGTCTATATACTTTTGACAACAATACAGACACAACACAATTAATTCCGCATTTTGTCATTTTCAAGTGCCGTCATTTTCTCGTTCATCACTAAACCCATCACGGGTCTAGTGATGAACGAGAAAATGACGGCACTTGAAAATGACAAAAATGCGGAATTGTATGTATTGCACCCGTCACCCGATTGACGGCATCATTGCACTGAATGCAACATCCGCTGATTTGCTGTCCGCGAAAACAATGTCGTTGTTTGTAGTGATGCGCCGGAGTAAACAATTTACCGAGGATCGTATCGATGAAATATTCAGACGGTGAAAACAGTCGCTGGGCGAGTAATGACCACCCTGTGTATTGAGACCGTGACAGCTTTCTGGGCCGCAATTCTGTTATCAGAACCTAACTCACGCAATAGCATGAGGCCAGGTCAGGTCACAGAGCATATTTGCAGCTGGCCTGCCAATCCCGCCAGAATGAGGGTATAGTATCGACACGCTCACGCTGTGTCTGTCCGTCCGTCTGTCTGTCCATCTTACCTTTTTCATTCGCACATTTACAGTCAGTGAAACCCCGAGTTCTATGATTTTTTCGTCATTCATTTTCCTGTCTCTTGCTTGCGGCAGCTGAAGCCTACAAAGTCTCACGTCGACTTTCCACATTTTACTTTGATGAAAGAGTCTATACGTTCTGTGGGCGTTAGGTATAAAAACATAATAACTTATAGGCCTAATGGCCTATACACTGAACCTTATAAGTTATACAGCATAGGCCTATAGCCATCTTCGTATAGTCTATGGCAAAGTGGCAAACATTGACATTGTAGGCCCAAACACTAAAGTATGCGAGAACGCCAATTTGCTGTCCGCGAATAATAAGACTTGTTAAAAGCTTCGTACTTTAGCACATCAAATCGTCATAGTTACATCAAACGAGCTTGAAATAAGAACGGAAGTAGCAGTTTACCGGTGTGAGTGTAAAAGTGATCTGCACGGTTGCGTCGTCAGGATAAGTTGAACAGGGATCGCTGATGACTCAGAATTGATCATAATTCGACATAACAGCCGCTATCCCGTGTCCAGCATCTGAATCTGACAAACTACTGTAACGGCTGACACTACACTAGTCTACTCTGTGATGACCAGTATACTCCGTGACGCCAGCGCGCCCCCCCGATAGCCACATAACCGATGTCACGTGACCGACGAAGTATTTACAACAGTATTTCGAGTTTCGACGAACGCATAGCTCGCATGCAGGTCCTTCAGAAAGGTGTGGACTTCTGCGTCATCAAAACGACGTCGATACACATTGGTGGAGGCTTCACACAGTTTGTGAAAGTGCTATAGCGGCGCGCGGTGGCGGTTCCTGGCGACTGCGTCCGGTACTTGTCGGTGATATCTCAATACACGTACTGCTGCTGCGGAAAGAGCCGTTTTATCACCGCCGCCGGTAACTCGCGCACGTCGCCGCTCATAGATGTGAAAAGGACTTTCCGTTTATTTACTAAGACAGCCGCTCCAGTAGGCATGGCAACTGACTGCCAATCGCCCCGTCTTGACCAATAGCAGGATAGCAGGTGCGCTCCTTGCCCCGCCCCCTTTTCGACGAATCTCTGCCTTTTGCATTCATGCAGCGAGAGACCATCGACACCGCCAGCAGCAAGTTTGACTGTGTGCACTGTGCGGCACCCACCCCGAACAAGAAGCTCAGCTACTGCCAAGATAGCGCACTTCGTCTTGGTCACTCACCATCTCGTGACGAAGGACGGACAGACAGAATGCTGATGGCAACAGTGGCGTCTAACACCGTGAAGGAGTGTGATGCTAAAACGTTGCTCAAAAGTTTCCAGTGTGACTTAGATGCTGGTTCATGGTGAAAATTTAATGGTATGGTCACTTCCGATCACATGACAAAGACGGCAGCCACACCATTGAATCGGCTACAGTCGAAAACCCTTCCTAGACGCAAACGTAGCGATGCTACATGCAATAGAATCGGAGTTATTGTCGATAAAAGTTTTGAACGTCGTTCAAGGTCATTCAAGGTCACCCATTTCATTACCAATGGAAAGCTTATATGCGACCTCCTATTAATGAATAATACGAACTTACATCGTATCTAGCATCGTTTCCGACACATCGCGGTGCGGCGGTGTACTTGTCACATTTTCGCCTTTGAAATAGGGGGTGCCTCTCGTTAATGCACTCATTTAGGGGGGCTACCCCGCGAATGTCGGCTTGAATTATATATCGTCAAAAACTACAGACTACATTTTTGTTTGCATACAGGATGGGTCTGACTTCAGCCAGTTTGACGTGGTAGGCTCCGAAACCTTTTCGGCGAAAAACACTAAAATACATGGACGCCAACAATAGGCCTACACAACGGGTATTTTAAGTCTTGTTAAAACTTAAAAGCTTCATACTTTAACACATTAAATCGATAATAGTCGTACCCGACATGACTTATAAAGTGTCGAGTGGGACATTAAGCCGATACACACTCACTCATCCCTAAATCGATAATAGTTACACACAAAGCTTTATTTACCAAAGACGGTAATACAGATACCACAAAAAAATAAATATATACATATAAATAACTACAATATCATTCTCTTATAATGAACAAATTGTCACGCACAAGACATTTTCAACCTGAGCATATTTACATAGGAATTTATTTGTCCTTTTGTTACATCAAACGAGCTTGAACAAGAGCCAAAGTAGTAATTTAGGCCTACCGGTCACCGATTTTGATACCAATGGAAAGAGCATATACGACTTCCTATTAGTGAATAATACTAACTTACATTGTATCTTGCACCGTTTCCGAGATATCACAGACTAATTATTGCTCAAAATCTGGCTGTTGACAGGCTGCGGGTACCCCCACTTTATCGATTTTTTTTGGGGGGGGGGGGTAAAGCCCTAAACGTATGATGATGAAATTTGGCTAGGAGAATCCTCAAGCGTCGTGGTGTATTATGGTACGAACCATATTTCGATATCTTTAACCGTTTAGGCGTAGTGCACGAGTGTAGCAGACAGACAGACTAACGGACAGGCGGAATTGTGACCCACCCTGGGAACTGAGTAGGCCTACCAGGGTTAATTCCTAATGTACTGTTTTTATTGTGTCGTGTATTTTCTGTTCCGGTATTGACTTCGTTAGCCTACAGTCATTGTTTGCCGTGTCACGAGTTTATAATAATAATAATAATAATAATAATAATACAAAATTTGTAAAGCGCCGTGTTGCCGTGGCTTCAGAGGCGCTGGCGAACAGGACAGTTAAGAAGCATATACGGAGGAGAACAAATGTGCTTTAAGTCTAGGTTTAAATAATGTGAGCAATAGTATGCGTCTGACGACGAGCGCTAAAAGGTAAATATACCCATACTAGACTCAACGGTGCCATCTTACTGCTCTGCGACATAGGCTTACGTGTGCTCATCTCCCTTTCTGTGGTCTTGAGCATGATCTTTGACAGTTCGACTGCCTCCTGTTCCACTGTATATAAAGTCCTCTCATGCATTCAGACTCACTGCCAATGATTATTGCCTCGCCCCAGACTCGATTTTTGTGTAGGCGTGATCTGTGACTGCAAGTGTCGGAGTTATTGTCGATAAAAGTTTTGAACGTCGTTCAAGGTCATTTAAGGTCACCGATTTTATTACCGCCGTTCAAGGCTGCAATAATTTTGCTCTGAATGTGACTGGTTCTTTGTACCACTGGTGCATTTTCGTCCTTCTTGTATCTCTTCTTCATTTGATGTTCTTTTATGCGGACTATAGGCCTATGTTACGTCTTTTTTCTCCGATGTATAGATGCAGTTTCACATTGGATCCGTGACATACATTCTGCTGTTTTCTTTGTGTTTATTTTGTACTTCGGACTTGGCACACGGTGGATCAGAGATGCAGTCCATATCTAACAGGGAAGCTAAAGTTTCGTGAACAGAGTTGGATACAAGGGCGCCTGAGTTGACTTGAGACATCTATGACAACTTAGACTCTCCCCGGCGACATCTTGCGGAGAGCAGAAGTCAGTTTTAGTTCGAGAAACGCAGCAGCTAAATTTCACGGTTGTTATAGGAGTTGATTCATGATTCTAAATTATAGTGCAGTGTGCAACATGCCTGCACTTTGACTTTGTTAACTATTTTCTTGCTTGTGTTGAAACTGACCCGACCCAATGCAATGATGATGTAAACATCTGATGCAATCCAGCTCAAAGCATCAAGCCTAACCCCCTTCACCCTTTCGACGCTGGTTGCGGCTTCTCACGATGATGATTTATTTACTACTAATACACAAAAAGCATAAATAAATGACAAAGTAAAGCGTAAAAATGCATTTGCTTTTACACAAAACCAAAAATCTATTAGCTATCGCTAAAGTCCTTAACTGACTGCAGTTAATAGAGTGTAATTTTATAAAAGTTTATTCATTGATTCGCTTAAGGTAACAAAAATCTTTGTTTAGTGTTAACATATAGGCTAATACGTACTTTGTTGTCGGAATTCGAACTACGCTGAGAAGTAAATGACAAGATTGTAAACTTATAATGGTGTGCCGGAGTTGAACTCCTCGGACGCGTTTTGACCGTTCGCCTTAGGCCGCATCGAATGCACAACTTGCATCATACGCAGCGCCGGCGCCAATGATAGGACAGGGGGGCCCTACGGAAATTCTGCCCCCTTCCCGGGCCAATGCACTTCATGGGCGCGTTCCGTGTGTGATCAGTCCAGGCACTCCAGCTGTTAAGCTCAGTCGGAAACCCGATTGCTGAAAAAGCGCCCCCTGACCCCCGGATCAGCGGCTCTGCTTCTAATCCGCTGAGGGCTGTGCCCACAGACCCCCAACTAGACTCCCAATATGCCTAAACGATTCAAGATATTAATATCTAGTTTGCATCACGTGACAAGTGGATCTCGAGCATTTCGCGTTCTGAATGTAGCAGTCGTGAGTTGGGGTCAGGTTTACACATGCATTAAACTGAAGTTCGACAACGATAACTTGACTATACTCGTGATTTCTCGATCGGAAACGGTGCGAGACAGGATGTAAGCAATTAATGTCAATCACTAATAGAATAGGCCTATTGCAAACCGGTATGAACTTTTTATTGGTAACAAAATGGTGACCTTGAATGATCTTGAAAGGCGATGGCCGTTCTGTAGTGTTATTTCGCCGAAATGCTAGGTATCAAAGCGAAACACGTGAAACTGGCTGAAGCTTGACTCGTAGACAAAAATGTATAGCATAAAGACTTTAAGTCCTATTCAGGGTGGAGGCTCGTGGGGACCCAAAATACGTTGTATTATAAACAGGGGTCCCGATCCGGGCGATCTCCTCGGCGAGGGGGAGGGTTCGATCCGGCCTTTGACAAGTTAGTTTGAACTATTATTGTTTTGCACTCACTATGCATGTAGTACGTCCTTGGAAAACGGAGAAATGTTCTGCATCACAACCGTAAACAATTCTTCATACATCCAGGTCTTTATCTTTCTGGAGATGCTGCTGCTGCCGCAGGAAGGGAATCAGCACGGAAGCAAGGGACCCCGGGGACGCGATCCAGCGCATGTGTAATGAGGCACGACCACAAGCCACGTGTTTCCACTCTGCAGCCGCACCGAGAATCCTTCGCCGTCCACACGCCGGTGTGCGGCGACTATCCCAGACCGTAGCCTATACGCTATACACAGAAGGCGCCGGCGGGCCTCTCAGTACATCCACACGCGTGGAGTTAATCAGGCAACAAAGCAACTTTGCTGCAAGGCGTGGAACTGCTGCTGGCCTCTTCACTGCGGCTCACGAGGTTACCATTTCCACCATCGCCACCGTCGTCGTCAGTTTTTCACTCGTTAAAATTTTCTTGGATATTGAAGCAGGCTTTGCACGTAGCAGTGAAACTAATTCACATCAGTATTACTTAGAATAATTTGGACCCGGGGTGAGCGAATGAGTCAGTCTGTAACGCGTATAGATGTGACGCCATATCACAGCACATGCATGCACTTTGTTCGGGACTGCTGTTGTCCTGGCTGACGCGAGCGCTGCGAGATCTCGATAGTAAAAGCAAATTTCAAAAAAGAAACAAAGTTTCCGTTTAACTCAAAAGAACGTGACCCCATAATAAACAGAAATACATATTAATATAACAATGAAAATTGCGTATTTTTGTTCTGCAAGTTAATTTAACTTGAAGCGTATGAGACATCACTCAGCGACGCATTTGCATAGTTGGCAGACGTTAAACTGCAACGTGTCACGTTCAAACAACCGTCTTGTCTACGTAAGTCTTATACTGCTTCATTTATAAGCGATTTAAGCGATTAACTCGTCTAAATCGTTTGAGGCTCACTGAGTCTTAACGGGTCTTTGATGTCTTTCGTTATACACACAGAACGTCGACTAACGTCGTACATTAGCCAGCCGCGGCCTCCAGCGCTCTCGTTTGCTTGATGCCAGGACGAGAGATCTGGAAACTGTCAGAGAGAGACTAGCAACACACGCTGATGGGTCAATCAATGTATGCCGTCATGCCAGACGCATGTAAGTGTAGTGACGGCGATATAAGGAAGTAAAAAGTTTTAACTTTTTAACAGTGATTTCACTTCCTTATGTCCTTACATCGCCTGCGTAACAATTGTTATCATTGACAAATATTACACTAACTCTCACTAAAGAGCCACTATTAGAACAAGAAGAAAGTGGAACTGGATCGTCTTCACTTGTCAGTGTCCTTATGCTTATTATATGGTTTTAATTATTTTAAATTTTGTTTCCATTCTTTGCTTTTCTTTGTAAATGCTTTGTACTTTGTATTGTTTGTATAATGTATTGCTTTTCAAGCGAATAAAACTAAATTGAATCCCACTTTGCTCACAGCATCGTGTACTTTGTCGTGAGCTTCCTGTGGTTGTTTCGTTGCTGACAAAGAGTCAATCGTCGACGTCAGCTCGCCGACTGTTGACTAGGCCCATTGGCGGCTAGCCCACAGTGAATGTCGTCGATTGACAACGCGTGCATCTATCTGTCAGTCATTCAGTGCGATATACGTTGTTTGATCGTCTACTGCAGTTGCACTGTGTCTTGTGCAGTGTCCACCAGGCGTAAAATCGCACTTAAAAGCACCTCTATCTATCAGCTGAATGCAGCCAGTCTTTCAACGATGTGCCAACTCTGACGGCTTTAATCATCGCGTGGGTGAATATATACCGTATATACTCAACCGTGTTAAGTGGGCGCCGTTACGCAAATATGGGAGAGCTTTTCTGGGCTGCTGCACTCCCAATTTGACGAGAAACTTGCAAGAATGCAACATGAACATTTTCCGCAAGCAGGAAAAGTTAGGAATGAGCGTTTCGCAGGGCTTGTTTTACCAGAGAGAGATGAAAATGGTGAAAAAAAGAATACGAATTGGACTTGATTGAGACACTGTAGATTAGTGCGCAGCTCCAGCTAGAGTCTCGTACAACAGCTCAACTGTTCTACAGGAGACAGAACACATAAGCTAATGGAAGTTTGAACCAGATAATTAAAGACGCATTAGACTGCGACGGGCGTTGATGACCAAGATAAGTTGATTGAAGTGACTACAGCAACTTTGTAGTTGGCCGCATCAAGGCCCCTGGAGTAGCCGCTGAAATTTGCTCTAAAGACCCAGTACATAAAACTTTATGCATTGCGGCGCTATTTTGAATGATGCCATAAACCTTAATCAAAACTGGCGATATGGACGACAGCCTGACAGGCTGACACAGAGATGTCTATATGGTTTGTGTAGGACACATCCTTTAGTCGCCAGTCCTAGGTCGGCCACTGAATAACCTGTTAGACAGCATGAGAAATGACGTGTGTAACTGGTGGCAAAACGGTCGTCTGTTGACTGCCACATAATAGCAAATGGCGCCACTTGGCGTTGCTGTCTGTCAACTGTCAACAGAACAATCATATACCGCCGCTCGCGACCTCTCCATCTTCGACCGCCAAGGTCATTCAAGGTCATATTTTAATTTAATCCGATTCATCGTCGGCGTGACGAGACAAGCCGGCGGCGCGCGAGAGCAATTTATAGCGGCGGCGGCGGACTGAGCGTCTTGAAGTCCTTCTGTCCAGCGTCATGTGAAAGGACGCATTGAGCTGCCGCAGCCGTCAATTGATGCAATGTCTGCGACGGCTATATAGACATCAAAGTTCTGCTATAGTACGGTGCCGGCGGCGGCGTGTTGGATTAGTTCATAGCAGTAGCAACTGAGCGTCTGCCGAGTCAGTCTGTCTGACGCCATGCAAACTGCTGATATCGCTTAGTTGTCCACAAACTTCGCCTTCATCGCTCAACGGCAGGTTCACTGATGTTCACTGATGACATCATTTTCGTTATGTAGCAAGTTTTGTTTTCGTTTTCCTTTTCTTTTGCTCTGTTTTGTTGACTTTTGTATTTCCAGTCGGCCACGGCTCGATGTATTGATCTGATGCAAGCTCTGCGTTTTGATTGATTGGCTGATGTAACACCACAAACTGCCGCGAACTTCTTCAGTTTGTCAGCGTGATTAATTCTTCAAAAAACCACAGACATTCAAAACAATTATTCGTCGACAATCTGTTATCCCAATAGAAAAAAAACTTCAAAACGGACGACCACAAGCTTCCTCTATCGATGTCTGCAGTTCTTACTTCTTAGCATCGCAAAAATGATA
>Ga0126335_1001522_pt1 | contig 13076 bp, 13 predicted proteins | sample OlaspJWI45metaG_FD_108409 | JGI IMG/M metagenome (GOLD analysis project Ga0126335, IMG submission 108409) | Marine gutless worms symbiont microbial communities from Oahu, Hawaii - Olavius sp. 1 OAHU.JWI-45 metaG | ecosystem: Host-associated > Annelida > Digestive system > Unclassified | place...
ATGACACAGCAATGGAGTTGGCAAAATCAGCCGAGTTCATGAGTCGCTGCAGCAGTTTCATCTTACAACTGTTTGATGATCCACTGTCTTTGTTCTCATCATTCAACAGTTGCTGCAACAAATAGCGTGCGATGCAATGCACTCTCTATATCCGCTAAATTCAAATTTTCAGATTAAAACTGTCTGAGGTCATCAAAATTAACTTTTATGTCATACAGTGCCGAGCGCGAGTCCTAAAAATATGGACAGATTCAATTCCAACTTACTGACACTATACCATGTGTCAGTACTATGCCATGGCAAGAGATAATATAATTAAACTGTGTCCCAGGGGAGCACAAACCTGTGCACGGCTGCTTTTTTGCTGCATACCTTGACCTTAAACCCATAACCCCGAAACTGAACCATAACCTAGATATTCTAAAGAGGTATCCCCACACTGAAAACTTAAACCTAGGTCAAGACACTGTAAAGGTACACCCTGAGCTGAAAAAATAGCTCAAGGTCAAAGGTCAAATGCCACCACCTTCCAACCACCTTAGCGTTAAGACTTAAGTGTTCACCATGGAACATATTCCTACCAAGTTACATCAGTTTCCGACCAGTCGTTTGAGATTTTGTGTGGAGAGACAGACAGGCAGACAGACAGACGCTGCCGAAAACCATGCCTGCTCGCAGCATGCTTGCAGGTAAACATTCAAACAACTCATTAACAATAATTCAACCTGAGATCACTTGTTCAACTGACACCTGTTCTAAAACATATAAAATAAATACAAATCAGAATCCTCAAAATAGACATTAAAACAGCAAATAACGTATTACCCGCAGTAAATTATTTCGAACTGGGTGTTCTGAATTTCCATCTTCTGAGAATCCCTGGATGCTAGCTGGGTTGTCAAAGATGTTATCCAGTTTATCAGCTGATGGCGGTGTACAGTCGGACTGGTTGGACATTGATGCACCACTGGTTGGTGGACTTGCCGATGTTGTGTTGCTATTAGAGCTGCCGCCAATCACTTCATCATCTTCCGCCTCACCATCCGGTCGGCTTAGCAGCTTCATCAGCAGCACAGCTGGCTTTGAACGCTTCGTTGTGGACGAGTCAGGTCGGTCACTGTTTTCTGACATGAAGATTTTACCTATATCAAATAATTGATCTCCCTCGCTGTCGTGACCAGTGCTAGCACAGTCCTGTGCTGCTGTGGTGCAACTTTCGGGGGGAGAAATTTCGCTGCTGCTGTGCTGAGACTTGATGGGCGGTGATATCAGCATGTCGTCGTCGTCATTATTGAGTAGCAAGTCTTTGAGGCCGACATCTGCCACAGATGGAACACTTGTTGTCAATGCAAGATGGTCGGCAGGCAGTCCAGTACCTGCTTGTCGGGAGTTGCTGCCACAACGCAGCCGTCGAATGTGCTCAATGAGCGGCACCGGACGAGCACCGTCGCCCGACAGCACAGACTGCGGCAAATATCGTGAACTTGGATTTGCTGAGACTGGTGATGGCAGGACTGGGCTGGGAGTGGTGAAACGTGACGATGCTGGTGATATTGCCTGTGTAACTGAATAACACATGAATACAGCATTAACTGTTACTTTAATACAGCACTTTCATGTATTCATCTCTGTGTATGGAATGCATAGCTCAGACAGGTACCTATGTAACAGTATACTAACAACAACTCACTTCTTGTCACCTCACCTTTACAGTAGAAACAGTTCTATGAAACTTATTTCAAAATCAAAAATGCATCAAAAATGCACCAATATAAAATATTCAACAATGCCTGTTTAACTTCAATAACTCTAACTGCATGTGACATGCTTGTGTCTAAGTAAAAATGGATACAGACAAGAACAGATTATTTTCCATCCAATCATACAAAAGTAGTTGTAACAAGAGACACTTGCGGCATTATTTACAACTCTGCTACAGGCATAATGGCATAAATAAAATACTACCTACAAATCATTACCTTTGCCAGTAGCAGGCGGTAGCTGAACATGCAGTGGAGTAGCAGAACTTCGCGACGAATGGCTGGCATTACTTGCCGGCCGACCACCACTTCGCGACTGTCGACGCTGGTGTCGTCGTATTGGCAGCAATGATGTCAGCAGTGACGTCACGTCATCATCAGTAAGACCGCCTCTCAGGCAGGACAGTGCACCTTCAACAGAAACATCAGTAAGCAAACTAAATTTATTACTGATATACAGTTATGTATCTCCACCTCTGTAGTTACCAACGTATGGCAAAAAAATGATAAAAATGTGTACATTATTCCTATTAATGTTATTTTATACTAAAGTCTGTTGCGTGCAAACAAGACTACCTGTGCCCATCACTGGATTTTGTACTGCAGCAAAGCTGAGAAGACCAAATAACTGGCTGCAATGGTGGCAATTCTAAGATTTATATAGTACCAGAAACTGTTCAATAACACACTCAACTACACAATACACATACAGATAAAATGCAACTACAAACCAATACACAAAAGCTACAAACTACGTACCACTGAGGGAACCAGTCTGACTACTGGTGCCATCAAAACCCAACAGAATGTCATTATTCTGATAGCCAAGAACTCCATTGGTATCTCTCGGTGGCCGCATCATCTCCTGGCTCAAACTGTTACTGCTGCTGAAACCAAAGTTTAACGAGTCTAGAGAGTCAAACGGCGGCATCACGCAGCCACCTTCAGTCAGGTCTGACATCAATGCAGCTCCATCAGGACTCTGTAGCGTTTCCAGCAGGTCATTGATCTCCGACTGATCAGCTCCAACGTTGTCGAGCTGCAAGTCTCCGGCGCCAATTCCATCAAACGTGAAAGCAGATGAAAGGCATGCAGCACTGGATGAGCCACTGCGGTGTGAACTGGTCGATGAACGGGACCTGGAACGCTTGCTTTCCATTGGCTTCAACACATCTTGCCTAGCAGCAGCACAGTATGCAATTCAAATTCAACAGTACAACTTGTATGTTCACATGTTGTCTGAGTGAAGCTAAGCATGAGACCTAGCATAATTGTATATCACATCATATTTTATTTCGCTCGAAATCTATATATATATATAAGGCGGTTCATGTGTTTGATTGTTTGTATGTATGTATCTCTGCTTAAAACTCGGGAATGGGTTGGGCGATTGTCTCCAAATTTTCAGGGTAGCTCCAGGGAACCCGTGGTATAAGGTGCCAAAAAGTTGGGGTATAGGTCTTGGGTATGGGCCACAGTTAATAATTTCGTGGCCCATAGGCCTATAGGCTATGCATAAACATGGTTATTGGGGCTGGATTTCCATGGACGTAGTTTCCTGTCATGTGCACTAAACGAGTTTCTCTGTGTCTTAATGTGGGCCTATGTACATATGTTCGTTTGCTTGTAACTCGGTAACAGAAGGAGCGATTATCTCTTAAATTTTGGAGTAGCTCCAGGGTGCCCCAGGGATGGCTTTAGGTGGGAAAATGGGGGTTGTGGGTAAAGGCCAGAAAACTGGCATTTTCCGTTTGTCACAGGACAAGCCGGCAAAGCACCACTGCAAACAGATTGAGCACTTGGCACTGAACATGCAGGTGCAGACGCAATAGAGGTAGGCACTGGTGCTGACAGGCCCACACACATACTACACATGGGTATGGGAAGTGAGGGACTTGGGTGGGCGAAAAGCAGGACGGGGCTGACTATGTAATGCCCTAATAGGCGGGCAGAATGGCTAGTTATCAATACAATATAAACAAACAAATATAGATATATAAACATTAAAACAACCATAAAACGTACAAGATAAGACAAAATACACATTTCCTAAACTTAATCCAGTTCCAGGATTAACACAAATACCAGAAAGCCAAAGAAGTTCTTGTATGCATTCCTCAGCCCTCTGCCAGACACCAGCTAAACTAGTAACCAAGTAGAGTTTTACAAATCCTTCAACAGAGTTCAAAGACAGTCTTTCCAGACAATCAACTGCACTCGTACTAACAACTAAAAAATAACAACTGAAAAAGAACCTTTTTACTTATATGGAAAAATGCTATTACTATTCAACACTTATTCATGAAACAAAAGATGTCCAAAACAAATCATATGTCCATGAAACTGAAAAAAATGCTAAATATGCTAAGGTTGTGAAAAGCTAAAAACATAGCATGATTGATAACACATTACCTGTTCTTGCCGGTGGGCAAGGTTTTGCCAATCAAAGCCTTCATCAGTGATGTTGATGCAGATCCATTTAATTCAGATTCTTTGTCACATTTCCTGTGGGCATCACAAAAAGCATCAGAGAGTGCATATTTTACAGTTAAAAATGATTTTTAAATATTTTTAAACAAGCAGCTACAGTCAAATCTAGCGATGGCTACACTGAAAGTGGTGCCACTGAGTGACAGTGAATTAGTTCAAACAGTGGAGTTTCTATGCAATACAAATGGACAACGTTTCTCCACTCCCACTCAGCCTCACTGTAGGAGAATCAACATCTCTGTCTAATACAATGTTCTTTGGGCCCCCAAGAGTCTCCAACCCAAATATGACCTCGACCTGCATAGCATGGTGCAGGCACATCTACAGACAGGCAGACCGACTGAAAAACACACACTCCACGGGAACATCGATTGCAACTGTCTGCATCTCATGCATTCGATACAGCCTCATTATGACAATAACAGCAAAATTCAAAACCAACCCAACACAAAATACCTGACAATAGAGTGCGTTGACATAATAAACTCTGGATGTCCACTGGCAGAATTCTTGAACAGTTTACTCTTCGTCTGAACAAAGACGTAGTGACCGGGTGCCAGCTGCATGCGATAGACTCCACTCAGGTTAGACCCAATGTGGCACACTGAAACACACAATTATGTACATGGCATTCACAGCATGCTATCAGTTGCAACAGAACCATAAATAACACATCATGTCATTATCAGCCACATTAACTTTCACCGCTACTGACTACTTTCTGACATCATCATCATACTTTTGTTACTTACCTATTACAAACACACAAAATTACGTAACAGCACAGCACCTTTTGAAAATACTGTAAAAAATAACAGCTAAGATATAAAGTTTGTTCACCGGGTTGGTTGTTCTCTATGTAATGGTCAAAAGCCCCAGAACTGCATCAGCATCACTCACAAAACAAAGAAGTCAAAATGCACAGTGCCTGATCCAGCTTTCATGCAAGATTTTACACTGGTTTTTATTAATAATTTGATTGAAGCAGCCTCCCAGACAATATATCACTGCTGTTTAGAATAACCCTAATTTGTTTAATTTATGCAAAGTTAAAAATTGGCTCTATGGCTATTTTATCCTAGGCCCTAAGTTTGGCCAAAATCTGATAAAGACCGTAGCACTGGTACCAATCTGAATTAAAAGTTGATGGATGAATGGAGATATGACCAAATTTCAACAAAAATTCCCCTAAACAATCAGTTCTATCAGATGCAACAGGCAGCCAAAGATCTCACATAAACGTCTGTCATCACCTTCACTGAGGTGACGTAGAAGCTGGTCGATGTCGTTGACGTGACAGAAATCTTTGATATCGTGACCAATAAATGCTGATACTGTACGTTGGTCAATGCTAAAACCACTGTCAACCATACAAGCCAACCACACAAGCCAGTCACTGGCTACTGACTAGACAACTTGCACTTAGTGCTCACTTAAGCACTTGTCATGCAGTTTCACACGCTGTCCATAGTTAACAACACACGTAATAAACAAACATATATCCTAGCAGATGTTAAAATTGTAGTAATTTTAAATGCCACAAAATCCTATACACACCTTCAAAAATTCAAAAGTTATAACTACTTAGAAGTACAACCCAGTTTCATGCAATGCTTAGTAGTTTTTTGTTCCTTTCATTTTTCACTTTATTGTGTACTCCTGTAAATAGATAAATACATAAATAAATGCCAACGAGCAACATTATCAGCCCAGCAATCAGCCAAATTACAAATGCGATAAAAGCATACAACAGAACAGAAATGCACAGACACATCTCAATACCTTGTATCACATGCAAGAATCTTTCCCGTCAAGTCCTGTTTGGTGACAAACTGTTCCACATTCTGCACAGCAGGTAGCTGTTCCATGTCATTGACACGTCGTGCAATACACGCCAAGAAATACTGATTACCTGCAACAACCCAACCATCGCACCTCATTCATCCACTCACACGCCTCACATCTGCATATAGAAACCATGACGTCTGTGCTAAGTTCATTAGATTTATAACTCAGGCTAAACAGTTTGACACTATATATCAACAAATATTTAGTATTTAGTTAAAATCTACAAAGTGGCATGGTACATATTTTTGCTGGGATCTGTCTGTTTGCCATAATAATAACCTTTAAAATGACTGACCCGGAAAGTTCAGGTGCATCTTCCAAAAGTTCATAGGCCACTGGGTCAAGGTCAAGGTCACTGGTCACATGAGCAAAAACAGCATGCGGGTAATGTTTAGTAGATTCAATCAGGACATGAAGCAATCTAAAAATATGACGCTAAATGACTGACTGATATCTGAGCTGATGCAGTGATCTCTTGAGTCTCGTTCTTGTGGGTACGGCTGCAATATGGCCAGAATCTGAAGTGTTACATACTGTGGGACTTGAGGTCTGACCACGGAGCCATACTCGCCATTCACATCACCTTCAATATCAGCAACAAACACAATGTACCAACAGAGAAAAGTTCATAGACTGATATAGAAAATAATGCATTTAGAAAACCCTTTGCCAGTAATTAGTTCAACTCATTACACTACATTATATCATATAGGAGCAACTTATGTCCAGCCTTTCTGTGCAAGTGACTCCTGAGAAGACATGCAATAAGCTATGATGTGGTGCATTGTTTCACCGGAACAAAGCATCAGCACACACATCATCTCAAGCAGTAGCTGCCACCAGGAATGCCAAATCTAAAGTACTCCATCACCCAGCATACTTTTCAGATTTAGCACCAAGTAACTTTTGTTTGTTTTTAAGGGTACTCTGGTGCAACTATGTCCCCAAAAGATTGCGAATCTCAATGTACAGAAGCAACATATAGAAGAGACATACTGCGTTTGGCTTGAAGCCGGCAAGTGAAGGAGTTGCTACGATTCAGAGGTCGATCACCGATGCTGGTAGCCAGACACCTCTCAACAAGTGGTGCCAGACAGCGGCTGAACTCGAGCTGATCATCGACATGGATGAACTGATAGACACTCTTGCCTATCAAGTCATTCTACAGCACATACAACTCAAACACTCAATCACAGGACAGTTACTTCAGTTGCAAAATGCAAAAAAGCTTGCCACAGCTAAAACAAACACAAAACAACAAACACTCAGAAAACTTGTAAAGGTTCTCGTTTAACGCCTTCTATGACATTTAACCAAAAAACAAAGTGGGCCTATTCTTATGCCCTAAAGCCTGAACAGTGCACAGCACACACGAGCATACATAACCAAGTGGCCAAAGTAATTTGGCAAAGGCCGCACTGAACCCCCTCCCCCTCATCTTTGGGGACTGGACAGTATCTAAACAATGAGAATAAATACAATGTTTCTTGGGTCCCAGGAGTCTCCACCCCAAAAGGATGTCTATTCGTTCAGCTATTTTTGCACAGCGCGACCATGAGACAGACTGAAACAGTGACAGACTTACAGACATCATCTCAATAGTACGCATCTCATCTATACAATTTGACCTAACATATATAAGACAGACAGGAAACAGAGACAGGCAGTTAGAAAGAATACATAAAACGTTATAAAAGAAAACATTACCAATATTAATCTTATTATGAGTGCCACTAAGAGTTCTCACCTGTGAATACTGCAGGTAATTGGTCACATTTTCCGACACAAACTCTATCTCAGCATTCGAGTTGACCATGAACAGAAAGCCATCAAGTGCCTAATGGATAACATACAGTACAACATACAATACACACAGTCAGACAATGAAAATGTGTGTGTACGTATACACCATTTGCAGTATGATATGCACACAGCTTTCTAACACGACATAACATAAAACACATAAAAAGTAAAGCCCTTCCCAAGCTCCATCGGCTGGCTCTCTGGAAGGTGCCGATATCTGTTTCTGTAGCTCTCAGCCTGATACCAGCTCTATATATTCTGAGACCAAGAATATGGGGCTAGTGCATTGTATGGTGTGTCTGTCTTCTTCCCAGCCTAACCTGGTACTCATTTACTGACCCCATAGGGACAGAAGACTGAGCTGACCTAGCTGGTTGCTTACATATGGAGATGGTTTACCCACACAAAGATGGTCCTCCATCCACATACTAATCGAGCCAGACGTCGATTGAATTCGTTATCAGGCGAACACCATTAACAGCTTGGCCACACCGACAACCTTACACATGACATGGCATGAAAAAATGCTTAATGTTATTTACAGCCATAAGCCCAGGGGTGGTTAAGCTCAGCAACGAAAGATAAGCACTGGACTTTGGCTGACAAGCTACCGTCAACAGAAAACAAGCTGAATGAATAGATGTTGATAAGTAATCTATCAGAGAATCAAAATAGCAAGCAATACTACAAAGTCTACAAACATTCATTATCAGCGCTCATAATTAACATACTAGCCTTCTGAATAACCTTATATTAATTCATGACAAAATACTTATTTGCACATATATACCATATATGCTTCCAAATAGTACAAAAGCAAGTGTTGCATTAAACTAACCATTCTACTGCAAAATACTTGTTTAACTGCCTCATGATAAAACAGACAATACGGTATACACAGTTACATTTATTTATTTATTATGAAATCATACACAAAGTACATGAACTATAAACACATTGCATCACCAATCGAAGGCAATGCAAACCAACAGAAAAGGCTAGCCCACAGCAAATTTGCATAATCCTGCACAGCTTTCCTACAGGGTGTACCAAAAATGCAAAAAAATACCATTGCAAACTTTCAGTACATTTGCACTTTCAAGTTTGACACCTTGCCATGTCAGCACTAGGGGATGCAGCTGAAAACTACAACATAGGTGCACAACTACATTCATCGCCCTATGAAAGACATCAAAAGTTTGCCTAAAATTATATGCTACATACTGGTTTTGGTGCATACAAACTGACCAATTTCGACCCATTTTTAGCACTACAAGCACAGATTTGATATGGTGGTGTGTCTGTATGCAAAGAGATAGCTGAAAAATTTTACATAGAAGCACATCTACAATAGAATAGACACAAGAGGCTGGTGGAATTTTATTCATAGGCCGAAGTCATGCGCACAAACTTTTCTGCAAGTTTATATAAAACGCCGCAAACCCGTGAAAACGATCAATAAATGGCGAAGTGCGAGACCACTAGCGCCTCTGAAGTTACGACATTACGGCGCTATACAAATCTGTTTATTATTATTATTATTAAATAGGCCACGCCCAACGTGACAAACAAACAAAAAAAAGAAACACAAAAACTCCCTTATTTTCATTCTCGCGTCACCGTGCGTAAACCAATCTCCACCAAACTTGGCATGTGGACAGAGGACGTCCGTACCATTTTACCGCAGACAATTGTTTCTGGATCTAACCCCTAGTTTTTGGGCTATGGGCCCCCGAAATTTTAGGGAAAAATGACCGACGCGCGGTTTTTCAGTTATAACTCCCTTATTTATGAACCGAAAATCACCAAACTTTAAACGAATATGGGGACTATAGAAGTACATAGACCCTGTGAATTTTAGGAATATCGGTTGCGGGAGTCACCCCTGCGGTGCGAAAAAGTCGCAAAAATTAGCGCTTTTTGTGTTTTTTTCCAACCAGAAATCCCAAAACATGGACCGGTCCTTCGGTCCCCTGTCAAATTTGACCCCAATCGATACAGTGGTTTGCCCCTGCGGGGACCAAAAAAAGTTTTCTGCCGGTGTTAAAAGCCACTTGATATTTGGCGTCATTCTGGCACAGAGTGTATACAGAGTTATAATGTAGCAGTAGTAGCAGTGCGAGACCTCGAGGAGGAGCGGGCCGATGACGTTGCTGGCCAGTATGCTTGGTCCAGGCTCACTGGACGACACCTGACTCTGTTGAACCCCATCACCACCGTTCGCATCATCTACACCAGCAATCATCATCACCATCATCAGCGTCATCAGTTAGTCGGCCCGCGAGACTGGGGACAGCTATAGTATCCATACACGTTGTCCGTCCGTCCATGTGTCACACAAACATCTTCAAAGTGAGGCAGTGGTTACTGTTAAACGCAAACAGGAAATAGAGGCTTCTAATCCAGAATCAGTAGCATAGCTCCGCCATTTTTGGTGTTTCCCGCGAGAATGGGCCAGCTATCGACCCGTCCCATCACAGATAGCACCTTGTTTTCATACACTTCACTTATCTGCCATCACAAATTACAGTCATGTCTGTCTGCTATTAATATTAAAATAACAATACTGATATAATGTTTACAACACTGTCATCGTTCAACAGCGCCAATTTCACACAAATTCGCATGAATTTCTGACCAAGCCAACCAACTCGAATCCACCAGTAAGCTGCTATTATCTGAACTCATTTTAGTGCCTCATGAAGGGCAGAACGTGTATTGCGGTGTACTGTAGGTGCAGCGGCTGCAGCAATGTCTGTCTCTCTGCGCAAAGCAGACAGTCGAGCATTGTCGAGCGATATGCGCATATCTTGTCTTGTTACTCAAGATAATAAAGTTCGGAATTGTTCAAAGCTTATCATTTATTAACTGAATAATCCCCCTAAACCAACCTCCCAAAAAAGGCAGACTCTAGCCAGACACTGGCGGCCATGGCCGAGGCCGCACCCTGTAGTGATTTTTGTGACAAACATACGAACTGGCCATCGGGAAATTCGATCCCGCTCCGCAGTGTGAGACATGTTATAGTGCGCCTGCCTCGAATAACGGGCCTAGCACCATCGCACATTTACATACAAGCCATCTCATTGCACACTGCTACAGTTATCAGCACAAATACACTATGCATGTGCGCGGTCTGGTCTTGTCTGCTGGCACGCACCAGCTGGCTAAGCCAGGCCACAGATATCAGCGGTCATCGCACGCCGATATAACCCGACCTGTGCTAGCAAATCATGGTAATCGATGACAACTAATGTCATGTATCTGACAGCCAACATGAGAGCTACAACCGATACACTGGCGCCGTCCGCATTCATCAATGGCTCGCCGCAGCGAGCGACTGCAACAGAGTTCCGAGTGAAAACAGCAAAGGGACGAGACCCAACCAGAGCAGACTGTATAGCCTGTAGGCAGACATGGACTGCAGCGCAGCTTCTGCAGTCGTCGTCGTCGTCATCGTCATCTAAAACCGATCTTACGAACTCCATGGTGTGGCTTACTACAACATCTACATAGTACGTTCAATTATGAAAAAATACGTCATAACAAATCGGGCAATTCATCATAGTTTGCTTGGTATATATAGCGTCGACACCAACCGTTCAACTTACGCTTTCTGACTACTGACTTTCCGCTAACACTTCAGAACTTAGCACCGCAACGTACTGCATTTAGTAGCAGCAGCAGTATTATGAACATGAAGCATGCACAGAGACTGCAGGCATCCTACAGTCTGACTTACAGCGAGGTTATATGAGTCGATATGCCGAAGGTTCGTTATTCTAAACCTATCCGTAACCCTAAAGACCAAAACCCTGAAAATGGGTCCGCCTCAAAAGCCTTCAGCACAACGAACATTGGCAATACCCAGCAGTTACCTACAGCATGCTACATTGCTTTCGTCGACCACTGTGTGCGAGGTTCCATTATGCAGTGTTCTGCACGTCGTTACTTACTTGTAGGCGCATGCTGTGCGTTGCGGTTCAAACGCATCATTCTTCGTGTGACAAATGTCGCTCAGCTTGCAAAGAGTGTACGATGACCCCTGGCCACAGTGCGCAGCGATGCGTGGCACCACACAGGCTGAGGTAAGATGGCAAATAACGGCCGCTATTGCACAATAGCATAGCAAAGTCGAGCTGAGCCTTTAACTGTGGTAACTGCAAAGCTGGACGTTCAAGTGCAATGGTGGTCAGGCTAGTGTGTGCTGACTGGGGGACGTGCAGCGTTTGACTTAACAAGCAACCAACATTGCAAGTTGCAAAATGCTAAACCAAGTCGAGTGCTACTGCTTACATTAGAACATCCAAAGTGACACGTGTATTCCTGAAAACCATACAGACAGATAGTTGTTTTCTTATATACATATACACTGTCTCAGTTCTTCACAAGTGGTAAATTTTTTTTACAAAATTCTAGCGGAGGTTGACTGCAGGCTGCAAAATTTTTATTGCGACAACATACTCTACCGCTAATTATGGACATGCAGAAATAGCAACAATTTTTACAATAGGATCCGACAAGACACAAGAAGTGGCATAACTTTAGCTATATAAGTGACCAGAACGTCTTACTAAAGCCACATGCTTCAAAGAATTCACATATGGTACACACTGCTTGCACACAGACTAAACTATCGTTCGGCGGGGTTCGGACTAAAGGCCACCCGGACATAAGGCCACCGGTCAAAAGGCCTGGAGCCATCGTTCGGCATATTACATGACATTAGTTATCAAAGCATCCAAATTTGCATCTATTTACAGTCTGCCATGCGACATTTCCACTTGTCAGGCAATTTCGCTAAAACGAGCAGCGACAATTCAAACAATAGATCTGTACGTCAGTCCATGACATCGGACAAAGGTCTACGCAGAACGTTTGTGTTGCGTAACGCTAACTGTCAATAACGTGACGCATTACTGACTGGCTGCTCAGGTAATTCTAAGTATACAGGTGTGATCAACTGAACACCAACCAGTGTTGTTTTAAGAACAATTTTTTTGTTTGCAAAACACGACACTCTGAGAAATCATTCATACTACTACTGGGTTCGCTGTTTCGCAATAACTCGGCCGCGTGAGTGCGTCAACAGTCGGGCGCCCTGTCGTCGAATTCTAGGCACAAAATCTCTAAGAAGTCTCCGGACAGCGTCGCATGCAGTTGCTAACAGTTACG
>Ga0126335_1001523_pt1 | contig 13076 bp, 6 predicted proteins | sample OlaspJWI45metaG_FD_108409 | JGI IMG/M metagenome (GOLD analysis project Ga0126335, IMG submission 108409) | Marine gutless worms symbiont microbial communities from Oahu, Hawaii - Olavius sp. 1 OAHU.JWI-45 metaG | ecosystem: Host-associated > Annelida > Digestive system > Unclassified | place...
GTGAAAATTTCTGGTTTCCACCAAATTATTTCTTCATATATACGTGTTTTATTATATTTGGTGAGATTTTTAAGTCGCTAAATGGTGTTTTCGGGTAGCGGACCTATTCCAAACCATTACCATTGTGCGTTTTCGTAATTTGGGATCGCCGTTCTGAGGATAATCCAATCCACACTGCATATACACTACACCTTCATCGGTAAACAGTGATAACGACTGCGCCATACAAATTTCTGATCTTCAGTTATGTGAAAAAGCTAGTTAATTAACTATTTCGTTAAAAAATAATAACAATACAACCTGCACTTTTCTCATATCAAAGTTTTAAGAAGTAAATAACCGTAGAATAATTAAACATCTCTGTGATTGATTAATAAATAAGTAAAGAGACTGCTGGCTCGTAACGCAACACAACGCAACTCAGTGCGAAATAGACTGTTTTAGTATAGAGTGAAAATGGAATTCAAGTATATGGTCTCCTAAAAATTCAAATTGTGTATCAGCCTAATAATTAAGACTTGACATTGGAAATATCGTTTTTCAGCACCGTCAAAATTAACCTTAACTTACTGTAAGCATAGCGTAAAGAACAAAAAAAATTCCTTTCCACTATGCTGCTGAAGGACGGTTACCTCGATCATATAGGCTGGTACGTCTTTCAAGTTTCAACTGCATTTACTTTCACTAGGTGGTATCCACGACTGAAAAAACTCAGCTTTTAATTTTTTTAAGGTTTTTAGCTTTTTTCTAGTTTTTAAAGTTTTTTTTCGTTTCGGGTACGAATTTGACGCCAGAGGCCAGAGAACATTCTACATTAATATATATTCATCTTTATTCACCGTAAAAGTAGCAGAAGAAACAGCTTAATTAACTTAACTAAGGTAATGCCTACTGTATATTACAAAAGACAAATACAGTAAGTGAAGAAGTTTACATAGGTCACAAAGTGACAAAATACAGTGTAAATTTGAGGATTATTTTAATAAATTACAAAATAAATAACAATAACAAAAAGCCTTTAAAAACCTTTTTAAACCAGCTATTTGAATTTTAAATCCATGTTTTACAGCCCTGGTGGCGTCACGGCGTGACATGACCAAAGTCATTCTGCGTTGCGGTGCCGCACAGCGGATGGAGAGTTCCGTTAGACAGAATAGCTTTTGACAATCCGCTTCCGATTCCAAATTTTCTATCGTTAACATTATCATTTCTCTACTTACAATGACATTTATCGACCTTTTTGATCATAATTGTAGAGCACAAATGGCAGCGATTGCAAGCTGCTATCATAGAAATGAAGCTCTCCAACTTGACGTGGTTTGAGAGCGGAAACGACGCTTGGAGGTTTAGCCATAGGCATGCATGCATAGACGTCTAATATATGTCTATATCGGCTATTATTTCGTCTCAATTTCCCGATGTAGTCGCTGCTTTCCGTTTTCCATAGGCATAGGCCTATTTGCGCTGTGACGAAAGAATTAACATAAAGCTTAAATGCTTGAAAAACTGAGTTATTAAAATGTACAAAATACAATGCATTTTATTGGAATGCCGCTAAAAGCAAAGAATCGTAACGAAACGCAGTAACGCACTACTGCAGATAGTTATCCTAGTACGTAAGGTTAATGAAGCAAACATTCAAACTATACCAAAGAAAAATAATATGTCACATAGCTTCACTACGATGTCACTTAATTGGAAGTTTATAGTCACAGCTAATAATAATAGGCTCACATACATGGACGCCCGCATAGGCATGGAACTGCCTTTCCTGGAAATGTTGTAAACCGTTTTGGGGATTTAATAGTAGGCTATATAAAAAAAACTGTAAAGCACTGTCTGAAGTCTCAGCAGACGAACTATTTATGCATAATTTTCAAAACATATTGTTAGCTTCTGTAGGCTTTACCCCCATAACCGCGCCCATGTACGTAGACGAAACATCGCAAAGTAAACAAGCGGTAGCATTATCATTGCATTACAAGTAGTTTCAACAGGCGTACGATACACTTTTGACAAATATTCAGACTTTATTAAGCATAGCCATGCGTGATAGTATACATTTTTTTGATAAATGTTCAATAGCGTACGCCCTGATTATGCTTTGTTTTGTCACAATTCACGAGCAATTCGAAGTATCGCTTTCACAGAGCGGCAGACGAGACAGTGAGGCGTTATTGCCATGGTGCGGCATCATCGCCGTCTGGAACGCATGAAAAGCGACGCTGGTTCCAGACGGTAGAACGCGGACACGGCCGAACAACGACGACGCCACCAGAGCACTGGAGGAACGCGGCCGCGTTGAGTGGGTTTGGAAACACCGCCCCGTCGTTGAACGCCAAACTGCACGGGTCGAGCAGAGCCGACAGTCCGTGCTGCCCGAAGATTCCACCCGGGTTCTGAGAAGGATCCTGTCCGTTGGAACTCGTATCGTTGCCTTTCTGCGTCATGTCACCGTTGTCGCCGCTACGTGAACCATCTCGATCGTCGTCAGCCGCCCCAGCACAGGTCAGCAGTTGCTGGTTCCACTCCAGGCCGGTTGGACACGCGTGGACAAAGGCATTCCCGACTAGATCGCACTGGACAAAGAAAGCGGAATTATTAGAAAACGGGAAGTAGAATCCAGCTCCAGAAATGCACGGGTTGTTGTCGTCGGAGACTGTAGGCAGCGTCGACGTCGCGTTTTTGTCGCCATTCGTTGTCATCTGTCCAGAAGACGACGACGATGACGACGACGATGTATTCTTTGAAGCGCCGACGTCAGCTGAAGTCGTGATGCGTTGAATGCAAACGAAGAGCTTCACGTGCCAAATGAAGCCACGTGGACACACAACGCCACTACTGCCACCGCCGCCGCCCATACACATGCCTCGTCGCACGTCGTACTGGAACCTCACCGGGCACACGATCCAGAATATATCTGCCGCAGTTGCGCTGTCACCATCCTGAGTACCTTGACTACCTTGACCGTTGTTACCCTGGCCTTGACCTTGCTGCTGGTTCATGCTCATCATCAATTTGCCGCCATTACCCTGACCTTGCTGACTTTGACTCTGACCCTGGCCTTGTTGCTGAGACATCATATTATTCATCCATACGCCACCGTTACCTTGACCCTGCTGGCTTTGACCTTGACCTTCCATGGATGACGTGGTGGACTTGTCGACGCAGGTCTTGTATCCGTCGTGCCAGATCTTGCGCGGTCCGCAGTGCAGCACGAAGACGTGACCTGATGGGTCGCACTGCAGGAAGCGTTCACTGTCGGGCGGATAAGCGTGATAGAACGAGGACCAGCAGAGAGACGACATGCCGGAGTCGTCTGTACTCGGGCTGGCTGTGGAGGTGGTCACCGGGGTGGTCGTTGTCTGCGCGTCTATTCCACACATCTGCTGGTCCTGCAGCCAGATGAAGCCAACTGAACATCGGTAGATGTCAAAGCGCATCGAGTTATAACAGATGATGAAGCGTGACGGGTCACCTGGATACGGCAGATAATGCCGTCCGCCGCCCCAGGCCGCCGAACACGGGTTCATAGGAGTAGCAGGAGTTGTCGTTGGCGTCGTCGTTGTCATGCCATTACCGGAGCCAGTTCCTCCATTATCGTTCACTTTGATGCACGCGCCTTGCTGCTGGCTCCAGACGCAGTTGCTAGGACACGAGCGCTCGGCGAACTGTAGCCCAGTGCACTCGAAATAGTGGTTTGCGTTGTACGGATGCGGTAAATAGCGAATGTTTAGCAGGCTGCAAAGATCGCCGGTCTTCGATGTGTCCTGTGATCCCGAGCCTTGACTGGACTGTTGCATGTTGGGAGACATCTGCTGCGAGGGCCATGGCATCCACGACTGTCCAGCACCGCCAGATGAGGACGAGCCCGTCTGACCGTCGGACTGCACATAATTACATAATATTGTAGAGTATAGTGCTAAACGTTAGAAATATGCACGCGTTTAATAGCCTAAAGGATATGCCCAACCGTACTAAATATAGGCCAGGGCTAGTACACCACATACCTCAAAATCATCATCACCACCACCACCATCATCATCATTTTGCTACTGCCCCACTCAACCGGAGCTCAGCAGCACTTTCAGAGTAATCTGAGAGGAGCACAAACCTGCGCGCTGCTGCTTTTTGCTGCCTTGATCTTAAACATGATCTCCATGATCTTGAAACTTGAATGTGAGCTCAATATTCCGAAGATGCGTCTCCAGACCAAAAACGAAGTTAGTTGCTATGTCAAGAGAGGGCATTCAACAGTCAGGAGCTGAAAGATAATGAAAATAGCTCCCAGGGTCACAGGTCAAGGTCATACGTCACTGTCATGCAATCACTTCTGTGATTCGTTGTACCACATATATGCCTACTAAATATAGTCAATTTTTGACCAGTAGTTTTTGTTTGATTTTTTAGGCTGCATCGAATACATGAGATGCAGTCAACTCTTACCGATGTTCGCGGTGTCTGTCTGTCACGAGGCTCAACTCGGCATCACTGTGTGGCTGAACAGATCAAGATGCTGTTTGGGGTAAACACTCCTGGGGGCCCATGGAACATTGTGTTAGACGTGGGTCCTGATCCCCCCCTCCCCGAGAGAGAGGAATGGGCCCACTTTTAAATTTTGTGACCCCTCATATCTCTGGAAAGGCTGAAGCTAGACATTGGAAATTTTGCATGCACATGGGGGTCCTAACAAAAACTATGCAAAAGTAGGCCATAGGGACTGGGGCGGGATCACGTGAGTGACGTGACCTAATTCTGAATTTTCGGATTTCCCTCGTATCTCCAGAACGTCTGAAGCTACAGAATTGAAATTTAGTGTGCCTTGAGATGGCTGGCGGCCCTCACGAAAACTATGCAACAGTAGGTCATATGCGGATCCACGTCTGGGTCACGTGACCTACGTTTAACTTCTGCGATCCCCTACATATCTTAGGAATTGCTATAGTTATAGTCCAACACGTGCAGTGTGTTCGGTGCAGTCGATGCAGCCTTCGCCAAATTACTTTGGCCTCTTGTTTTGTGGACAGACAGACACACAGAAAGACTAACATTTACGAAATACTACAGAAAACAACTGGCCAAAGTAGTTTGATAAAGGCCGCATGGGAACCTTCATCTAATGTTTTTGGACCCCAGGAGTATCCACCGCAATGCCTATTAAAGACAGGACGTCAATCCGTTTAGCCGTTTTTACACATCTCGCCCGTATGGCAGACTGCCTGACAAAAGCCCACGCTTCGCGATCATAGATCGCATGCAGGTAATGAATGAGTCAATGAGTAGCGTACCATGACACCACCCACGTCGGACGACGACAGCCAGCTTGACGGTTGTTGCCAACCGTTCATGCCACCCATTTGCTGCATGCCGCCTTGACCCTGCTGCGGCTGCTGCTGCTGTGACATCATGTCTTTCCACTCCTCATCCGTCCCAGACATTGACGATGTGTCGGAGTCCGTCTGCCGGACACACGTCAGCTCCTCGGTGCTCCAGACCAGTGACACCGGACAAGGACGAACATGTGGGACTCCGGACTCGTCACAATGGATGTAGGAGTGAGGGTTCGACGGGTTTGGGTGATAGAAGTCTCCCTTCTCCAGCGCCTTAGCTGTACACGGGTTATCTGGCTTCCACCCTGCACATAAAAGTGCATGTACCTGGCAAGTCAAAAAATAATCCCTATAGAAATATTGCCCTTAACTTTGTCAAATCTTAACCGATTTTCAAAATTCTTTCACTGCTCGAAAGAGTAGGACTACTTCATTTGCAACAAAGGCCACGTAATGGTTCCCACTACACCTTAAATATATGTTGCTGCAATACCTTGAAAAGTGAAAATTATTCAAATTTGCTGAACATCTGAAAGACAATGAAAACGAAATGCATTGATTTTACATGCACCCATTTCAACGGATCTCGCTTACTAACTTATATAGTTACCTACCTATTACGTTAGTTTATGGTTCCTGTTAAAACGGATTTGATACAGTACACCGATTATCGTTGAACTTGGCTGGGTGGAGGTCACCGAAGGTCCCCTACGCCATTGTACTAAATTTCACCTTGTTTGGGTCATATAGTTTCTGCGTGGCAACTCAAAATCACAAAAATCGATGCACAGGCCTATGTTTTGGCATTAGCTCATGCGGTATGATAATCCAGAGCAAGCCAGGGTTCAAATGTCAAGGGCTAAAGGGTTTTCTTATTTTCTTTTTTCACCGATGCCAGCAACGTCTTTCCCTTAAATTTCATCCACGCTGGATGCTAAGCCGACCTAACCAAATCTAGCTAGCGGTACGGTGTTCGGAGCAGAGCCCCGGTCGAAAAAAACATTTTGGAACAATTTAGCCTATAGGAAGCGTATCTGGGGTAGTGGGGCAACGACTTTAGTTTCTGTCCTGCGGATCAAGGTGTCCATTTAAACCTAAATGTAGTGTTTGTGCTATAGGTAATTGCCTAGTTTGTCTCTTCTGGTTGCCTCTCGAGCTCAGTGAGAGCTTGTGGGCCCCATGGGTTCACCCCACACATTGCAGGGTCTGTAGAGGTGGGAAGTATGCCGCTGCATACGGTTGGATAAGCATTACATGACCTGTGCAGCCTGCTATACACTCTAACTGCTTAGTAGCCTCCCAGCGGCGAGAGCCTCCTTGACGCTTCGGGTCCCCACATTGTGGAGTCTGCGGGGCGGTACTTACGCCACTGACGTAAAATGTTGTAACTGTGGTGTGCGGGACAAATCGATACACAAAGAAGATTAAACAAAAACGGTACAATACCTTTACATGCCATCGTCATCATTAGCAACAGTAATAGAGGCCCGAACAGTTGTGGGCTGCCATGCTTCAACATAGTCATTGTCCAAATATCCAGTTTGCAATGAAGACAGACGTCTGAACACGTCACAAGGCTATAGTCAACTGGTCAACTCAACCCTCTTGGTCGTGTCATAAAGCAGACCAGATGGTATAGCCAGCCGGCCAGTCCGCCGTGGTCAGCCAGCCAGCCAACCAGCTATATCTCCCGCTATGGTAGGGCAAGTCTCCTCCGTCAGGGTTGAGTATACGGACGTGCTTTGGCAGCGTTCATCGCCAGCGACTGCGGGCGAAATGATGACGGCGATCACCGGTGCCAAGTTGCTCGCATGCACCGCATCACTGGCTGGGCCAAGCCAAGTCAGATGATACAGCTTCGCAGCAGCAGCAGCAGCAGCAGCAGCACAGTGGGCTTAAAAGTAACAAAAATACAAGGGTTGCAGTAGGCCTACGTGGGTCTTGTGTCTGTCTCTTCTCTGTCCAAAAATCGTGTCCAGTACTTGAAAACTCCGAAATTAAAGTCCCAAAGTCCTAAACAGTCAACCACTGGCGTCACTTTAAGCCAAAAATGGAATCACCTCATTCATCACCCCCCTTCTGTAATGTACAGAAGGGGGGTGATGAATGAGGTAATGTACATCACCCCCCCTTCTGTAATGTACAGAAGGGGGGTGATGTACATTACAGTTCAAACTGACCTGAGAGCTCCCGAGATTCTGAATAGAATAATTGCAATTCCGTGCATTTTAGTCGTCAAATATCTGACCTGTTTAACGCGGTTTTGGGTGACTCGGTGGCCCAGTGGTTAGCATCGTGTCTCGCTGCCCGAGAGGTCGTGAGTTCGATGCTCAGCCTATGCGCTCCAGTTGCCCAGTGAGGCGTGACGATTTGAACAACTATAAACTGATACCTGTCACGTAGCGGTTCTAAGCAGACTGTTTACTCACCGCGGTGGTGCCTAGGCCAACTTAGCCTTCCATGCCTCCGGGCCCGGAAAATGAGGACCAGCTTCGGCTAGGAAGGCAAAGGCAGGTATGGTTCATTCCATTCGTGGATAAACGCGTGCGTAGTAACGCTAACCACTGTGCAATCCCTTGACAACGCGTGCCATACCTGAGCGTTTCTGTGTTGGAGTTGGCCCATAAAGAGGCGCTATATCAAGAGTCCTCTACCTTTACTTTTTTGTCATATTTAATTGTCATAAACTACCGACCAAATTTGGGGCAAACACGATAATCCATAAAAGAATAGATACTGAACCCACTTAAAATGAGGGAGGGGTGTAGCGCCCGTAAATGACGTGTAACGTATCCAACAATCTCCTCTCCGGGGGCTAAGCATACAGAGGCAACTGTAGGCAACGTCAACTGATCCAAGAATTAAACGGATCGTCTTGTAACAGTTGTAGGGCAGAATGAACCCTTTTTATACAAATTTTTATAAACGTTTCAGCAAAGCTCCGCATCCCTCAGTTTACCCCATTTTACTAGGTTATCCCTCAGGTACTGCCCGCATAGTCCAGTATGAACCGTCATCACTCATTAGCATTTCATTCCCATAATGAATAAGCTTATAATAGGCTACTCAGTGTAGACGCAACTGCGCATACTGCCTGATTCTCGGTATATCTGCGGTGCTGTCAGGCTGAGTGCAGGAATCTTGCGTGTGTTGCATGTACGCATATTGTTACATGCCGACGATGACCCGTGCACTCTCGTCAAACGCAAACCGAGACGAAATCCTGGCAGCTGATCAGCTTTCGGTGACACATACAATCCGCTGTGTCGCTCGCACGTCGGGTCGGTAGGCACGACAGCTGTGCCCGAGGCGACCAAGCGGCCGTCCAGCGCCGCTCTGTGTGTGCGCGCGCTTAATCACCTATTAACACGTGCTCTACAGCACTCTCGCCCGTGTAGGCTAATCACCGTGATTTATTGCACAACACACGCATCTCGCACGGAAGTCGCCAACTGCCCAGGAGTCTGTTTAGCCGGCGTTAACAATACATTACGAGTTTCAGTTATTTTCATAGAAGAAACGCACCTCCATAACTTGATTCTGAGGCACATTTAGGTCTCAAGTCATAGGGCCTATCAACAAATTTCAAATTTGGCGTGCGGTGGAAAATGGGGTCCCATCGAATAGTCGATATACTTTCAGGTGAGTAGAATAAACAAACGTGTTTAGCGTTATCTCAAGTGGCAATCCACAGTGGTGGGCACAGTTCCGCAAATTAGCGAAGCTAACGTTTTCATTAGCGGATTAGCGGTTTCGCCAACTTGAAAACCGTTACCGTACCAGTAGATTCCGCTAAATTTAGTTCCTTTAACTTGTAGTCCGCTAATAGGACATAATGAATGGATTAGTTTAACTTGATTTTATTAGCATAGAAAAATGACTGAACCAATAAAGAGTAAAAACTAGAAAATACGGCAATTAAGATGTACTGCCACTTATAGCCGCCGGCTCGGGGTGCGCACGTGTTCATGCGTTATGATGCGCAGCGAAGCATGACACTGATACACCATAATATAATTTGCTTAACACGTGATGGATCTCGTTTTTATGTTCTGATCTTGACCTTCGACCTCATGACCTTCAACGTTGGTAGTGAGTCGGCTGTCACGTGACCGAACCATGTACCACCAAATTTTAGAAAAACCGAAAAATTCGCGGCGGAATTCACCGGAAGCATTCATGAAGGATTAGCTCGGACCCACTTGCGGTGCTTACAGCCCTCTCCTATAGACCCTCTGGCCGAATTTAAACTTCTCGCGTCTTCGGCGCTCGCTCCTGGGCCAGCACCCTAAAACTTTACGTCATAACAGCCCCAGCCGCCATCCCAAAATTTAAAGACAAGTCACCCGTGACTTAGATTACGCCCCTCTGACCCAGTTTTGCATTTGTAGATAGTAGTCTTCATAGAAAGCACGCGCACCAAATTTGAAGACTCTAGCTTCGGCCGGTGCAAAGGTATTGAAAAATCTGTGAAATTTAAAGTAGGACCCGTGACCTAGATTATGGCCCATTTTGACCTACTTTTGTGCTGCTTATCTTCTACTCCTTACAGCCTTTCTACACGCTAAATTTGAGCCATATAGCATCAGCCATTCGAGATATTCACAGGGGTCCGTAAATTTAAGATGTAGGTCGCGTAAACTGGGTCACGTCCCCTTTAACCTAGTTCTTGCATTCCGTCAAAATTACTCCTCGTAGTCGATGCACGCACCAAATTTGAAGTTCCTAGCTTTAGCCTGTCTGGAGATATAAGTAATACAAATATTAAAAATTTGGGCGCTGTCCGCTATCTTGGATTTGACCGGAAGTAGATTTTGACAATTCCGCAGCTTCCGCGGAGCCACGTTACATCAGTTCGTGAAATTTTAACAGGCGGACGCACGGTTGAGTTACTGTCGATCTAGCAAATTTCGCGTTTCAGGGTGCCCCCACTCTATCCTCGTAATTAGAGTTTGGTGGACGAACCTGTCCCAAAAATTTCAGGGATGATAGGGTAGTCATATGGAGCTTTTGACGCAGGTTTAAGATTTGCGACATTTTGCTCGCTTTCGAAACGGGGGTGACTCAAATACGAATTTTGTCAAAAAATAAAGTCTGTGTTTTTCACATTTTCATCCCCGGTAAAATTGTGTGAGAGGTGGGTGAGAAGTCTAAGTAGATACTGCAACATGCCTAGGACCAAACCTCTGAAATGCCATTGACTACAGGGCCTACCGACAGGCGGGAATATGTTCAATTCAAGTCGATTATTTCTGGGGCTCCATTTATACCGCGTGGATCTTGAAATTCGGGGACCGAGCTTTACGGTGTCTTGGGTGGCGTTATAGAGCATCTATCGTAGTTATAAATGTTTTAGATTTTTGATCAGTTGCTCCATTCGGAGAACAGAGCCCGTGAAAGGGTAAAATTGTGTTTTGACCCCCCCGTACAAATTGGGGGAAGGATAGAGCAACTGACAAGCTTCAACGAGTACTCAATGCGGCCGCACGTGTGGTCAGTGACACACGGAAGTTCGACCGCGGTCTGACGACACTCCTGCACGATGAGCTCCATTGGCTGGACGTGCCAGAAAGAGTCACCTATAAGCTGGGCGTCATGATGTACCGTTGTGTTCACAGTCTGGCACCTCGGTACCTCGCCGACCAATTCACTCCAGCATCTGACGTCCCTTCACGGCTTCGTCTGCGTTCCGCAAACCGAAATCAGCTTGTTGTACCTTGCTGTCGACTCAATACATACGGGCCGTCGGGCGTTTTCGATTGCCGGTCCGACGGTCTGGAATTCGTTGCCGCGCAAGCTGAGTGTGTTTTGACAGTTTTAAACAGTTTCTTTTTAGTCTCTACTAATGTGACCAGCGCATTAGAGGTTTTCTTAAATGATATGCGCTATATAAATTCACGTTTTACTTACTTACTTACTCTTTGGCCACTGTTTAGCCCTGCTGTCGTCGCATCCTATGCATTTTTCAGATTTTCGATATATTGCTCCGTTTTGAAACCAGAACGCTTGGAATGCGAGTGGGGTCGAAAACCGGGACAAAATTTGCCCACTTTTTGACACCCCTGTAAAAAATAGGTGAGAGCTGGTGGAGATTTCTTTGAAAATTTTTCAAGCGACACCTAGGTTCTAAGCGTTGGTATACTTTTCACCCGGCGTGACATGGTGACATGTATTCAGGCACAGATCTCTTTTGGTCACATTAAAAGCGGGTTACTAAAAAGGAGACTCAGTAAAATATATAACCTCTGGCAACTTTGTTGCCGGCGGCTAAATTAGAAAAGTTTTGATTATCTTGTCCGTCGTAACTACGATCTTGTCATGCAAAACGAAACCGGAAGATAAATTCACACAAAAAGTTAGCAGTTATTGTTAACTTCTGCTAACTAGCGGTTTATCGCAGGTAACTTTTGAGTTAGCGGATTATCGGTCATTGAAGCTAACTTTTCAGGTAGCTGTTCTCACCACTGGCAATCCAACATTAATATTGCGATATTTTTAGTTTCAGATGCTTGACAAGACCTAGTAATGCTTTCAATTCAGTAAATACCGAAGCCAGTATCTTAAAACACATTTCCACTCACTTTCAAATCATACTGTGAAGCTTCAGACAAGAAATCACACAAAACCTCCATTAAACAGCTTTGTTATATAATTATAATTATTCCGAGGGGAGTACATACCTGTGCGCAGCCGCTTTTCTGCAGTCGTCACATCGACATTAACCCGATGATCTTGAAACTTGAAGGTGACCTAGATATTCTGAAAATGCACCTTCACACCGAAAATGAGTCTTCAATATTTTATAATGGATGACATGCATGGCTATTACAGGTGAAAGAATACAAAAATAGCTCTCAAGGTCAAAGGTCAAGATCAAATGTCATCAACTTCCAATCACTTCTAGCGTTCACCATGGGACATATTCCTACCAAGTTACATCAATTTGCGACCAGTAGTTTTTGAGATTTTCTGAGGACAGACAGACAGACAAACGCCACCAAAGGAATATGTGCTCGCAGCATAGCTGGCATGCAGGTAACAAACCATAAATATACTTTGAAACACAATTAAAAAAATGCAAGGTACAAGCTACAATACTCCGAACAACAAAACTGTGAACGGGAGAGCTCTGGTCATGGCATAGACACAACTCAGCACCAGCATAAGACTAATATCTGCAACAAACAACGAAACACAGCAGCATTGAGAGTCCTTTACATGGTGACACATGTATTCAGGCACAGATCTCCACGTGCTCCTCACAGCATCAGTACTATTGAAAAAGCAACTACAGTCACCATAAACTGTGGCAAAAGCCGAGAGTAAAGCAAAACTCATCAGCAAATGCAAATAAAAAAAACATATTTTAATTAAAACCACATGGAAAATCAGAACAGTAAAAATGTTTACTTTCAGATGTACAAGCACACCACAGATGAACATTATAGGGTGAGTGAGCAGAGGTTTAACGTCCCACTCGACACTTTATAGGTCATTTCGGGGACGAACCAACAGCGTCAAAGCACTGAAGGAAGCCAGTTGGCCACTGAGAGGCTTCAGTCCCACCAGAACCACTCCACTGTGTTACAATATGAACTAGGCTAACTGTAGGCAACCGCCTCAGCTAATCACAGTGTAAGGGTCCCAGTGTGACAAAAACCCAATTTGCTGGACCTATAAGCTGCCTAGAACATCGTGCAACAAGAGTATTGCACTGTGCTATAGTAACTAGAGCAGCTGTGTTAA